>ENA-OSET01002779-OSET01002779.1-sediment-metagenome-genome-assembly--contig:-NODE-2779-length-16579-cov-6.292752_pt1 | contig 16579 bp, 9 predicted proteins | sample MGYA00237882_ERZ534229 | MGnify/ENA primary metagenome ERZ534229 (study PRJEB26408, sample SAMN06266212) | sediment metagenome | isolation source: Hudson Canyon methane seep mesocosm | place: USA:Hudson... | reverse complement strand
CTTACACGCCTTACCAACCAGAAATTGCTCAAGGTCGTTTAGAGTCATTATTAAACTTCCAACAAATGTGTATCGACCTTACAGGGTTAGAACTTGCTTCTGCTTCATTATTAGATGAAGGTACTGCCGCTGCTGAAGCAATGGCATTAGCAAAACGCGTTTCTAAAAATAAAAAATCAAACTTATTCTTTATCTCAAGTGATGTTTACCCACAAACAATCGACCTTGTTAAGCAACGTGCAGAAATGTTTGATTTTGACATTATCGTTGCTCCAGCTAATGAAGCTGCTGACCACGATATATTTGGTGCATTATTACAATACCCAAGTGCAACAGGTGAAGTAACAGATATCAGCGAATTAATTGAAAAAATTCACGCTAACAAAGGCATTGTTGCAGTAGCTGCAGATATCATGAGTTTAGTTATGTTGAAAGCGCCGGGCGAATTAGGTGCTGACGCTGTTATTGGTTCAAGCCAACGTTTTGGTGTTCCAATGGGCTACGGCGGACCACACGCTGCATTCTTTACCACAAGTGAAAAATACAAACGTTCATTACCGGGCCGTATTATTGGTGTATCTAAAGATACGCGCGGTAACGCTGCATTACGTATGGCAATGCAAACACGTGAACAACATATTCGTCGTGAAAAAGCTAACTCAAACATTTGTACAGCCCAAGTCTTATTAGCAAACATGGCGGCGTTTTACGCGGTTTATCATGGCCCTAAAGGCTTAAAAATCATTGCTAATCGTATTCACCGTTTTGCCGATATTTTATGTTTAGGTACAGCAACTAAAGGCTTAACAGCCATTCATGCTAACTACTTCGACACATTAACGTTCAACTTAGACAACAAAGAAGAAATCGTTGCACGCGCATTAGCAGCAAACGTTAACTTCCGTACAGACGTTGAAGGTCAAATCAGCATATCTTTAGATGAAACAACAACACGTGCTGATATCGCTGGTTTATTCGATATTTTATTAGGTGAAGGACATGGTTTAGACGTAAGTGATCTTGACGACCAAATCGTTGCTTGTGGTCATTCTTCAATTCCAGCTTCATTAATTCGTGAATCTGAAATATTGACTCACCCAGTATTTAATTCATACCACAGCGAAACAGAAATGCTTCGTTATATCAAAAAACTTGAAAACAAAGATTTAGCATTGAACCACTCAATGATCTCTTTGGGTTCTTGTACAATGAAGTTAAATGCAACCGCACAGATGATCCCAGTATCATGGCCTGAATTTGCTAACATGCATCCATTTGCACCGATTGACCAAGCTCAAGGTTACAAGCAAATGATTGACGAGTTAGGCGATTGGCTTATAGAGCTTACTGGTTACGACAACATTTCAATGCAACCTAACTCTGGTGCTCAAGGTGAGTACGCAGGTTTAATCGCGATTGTTAAGTATCATGAAAGTCGTGGCGATGCACATCGTAATATCTGTTTAATTCCATCTTCTGCTCATGGCACTAACCCTGCGTCTGCTCAAATGGTTGGTATGAAAGTCGTTGTTGTTGCTTGTGATAAAGAAGGTAACGTTGACATGGACGACTTGCGAACTAAAGCAAGCGAAATGGCCGACAACCTTTCTTGTATCATGATCACATACCCGTCAACTCACGGTGTATACGAAACAACGATTGCAGAAATTTGTAACATCGTTCATGACAATGGCGGTCAAGTTTATCTTGATGGCGCGAACATGAATGCACAGGTAGGTTTAACATCTCCAGGCCATATTGGCGCTGATGTTTCTCACCTTAACTTGCACAAAACATTTGCTATTCCACACGGTGGTGGCGGTCCAGGTATGGGTCCTATCGGCGTTAAAGCACATTTATCACCGTTCTTACCTGACCATGCGTTAATTAACGTAGACGAAGAAACCGCTGGTAATGGCGCAGTATCAGCAGCACCTTACGGTAGTGCCGGTATTTTATGTATCTCTTACCTTTACGTTGCTCTATTAGGTAAAAAAGGTGTTACGGATGCAAGTAAATATGCAATTACTAATGCTAACTACATGGCCACTAAACTAAGCCAGCATTACCCGCTTTTATACGCAGGAAAAAATGACCGAGTTGCCCATGAATGTATTATCGATTTACGTCCACTTAAAGCAACATCAGGTATTACTGAAGTTGATATAGCCAAGCGATTAATCGATTACGGTTTCCATGCACCAACGATGTCGTTCCCAGTCGCGGGCACGTTCATGATTGAACCAACGGAATCAGAGTCTAAAGTTGAGCTTGACCGTTTCATCGAAGCAATGACTTGTATTCGTGACGAAGTACGTAAAGTTGAATCAGGTGAGTGGGAAGTAAATAACAACCCATTACAGAATGCTCCGCATACCTTAGCGGATATTACTGATACTTGGGATCGTGGTTATACGATTAAAGAAGCCGTATTCCCAGTTCCAGCTGCAGCGGCAAACAAATTTTGGCCAACCGTTAACCGTATTGATGATGTATACGGAGACCGTAACTTAATTTGTTCATGTCCTCCAATTGAAAGTTATGTAGACTAAATTTTTCAGATTAGTCATCTCCAAGGTTTTTATCGGAGGGCAAATATTTGATTGATAAAATAAAAAGGCGAACCAGAAATGGTTCGCCTTTTTTGTTAAATGTGAAAGTTAACTATCATCTTCATCTTTCAGATAATTTAATCGTAAGGTTTCAATAGTCTTTGCATTTAATTTAAGTAATAAACTATCTTTGGTTACCATGGCGTATTGAGTGAGATTAGCTGCCGTTCCCTATACGCTTAGGTATGAACCTAAAAATCAAAGAGCTAATAACAATGTTAATTAGCTAAATAGACCGATAATTAGTTATTTTAACAAAATGATTAAAACCAATTCTTATTAACCTTATAAAAAAACATACAGTTAAACAGTTGGTTTTATTTTTGCTTATAAGTAACTAGTATCAAAAAAATGAAGTAAATAAGAGGTGTATTATGCGAGAAATTAATTCTACAGAAACAAAAAACTGGAAAAATACCAGCGTATGGATGCGAGGGCTCTTTATGATACTTTTCGGATTTATCGGTGGTTTCGCCCGCTTTATGGTTACCTTAATTGCCGTATTTCAATTTTTCTCGTTATTAATAACAGGTAAACCAAATGCTGGTTTAAAACTATTTGGTCAAAGTTTAAATAAATATATTTACCAAATTAATGATTTTTTAACGGTAAACTCAAATAAATATCCTTTCCCGTTAAGCGGCTGGCCTGATGATAAATCAGCTTATAAATACTCTTCAAGGGATTTATAACAGGAATGAGGTGATTGTCTATATAGAACAAAATAAATTCATCAAGTGCCTGATGGTGCATTTTTACGATTTTACAACAAAGGCTTTATAAGCTCATCCTTTCATATTAGACAACAATGAGTGGGACTTCGCTATCCAGATGTACTGGAAAGGGATAAAAGAGCAACCATTGATAAGTCAGGCTATCAACGGTTGTCGATACTTAGAAAATTAACGCTCATTTTGTCGTTTAGTTGACATAACAAATTGAAAAATTTGATGTCTTCTTAGAAGCGATTTATGGGAGTTAGATAAGTACCTTTAATCGTACTCGATGCAATACAGAACCCTTTTAATTTTTTGTTGGACAAATTTTGTTCAAAATACTTGCCCAGAGAGAGAACAAACGATACCTTGTACGCTATTGGTATTCTTAGGAAATAAATTGAAAGGAAATTAAGCAGGCTGTAATGGACTTATTGTTGCATTCAACATAGCCTTAAATTGCCATCTATATATGACTAAACCAACTTACACTGTTGAGCTGACAAATAACATCGTTGTGGCAAAAATTTCAGGAGACTGGAATATACAAGCTGACATCGGTTATTTAACCATACTTGATGAAACGATCTCTAGGGTGCGAAATGATAGATGGGCGTTATTTGCTGATCTTCGGGGTTGGCGAGTTTCTGAAGAAGTTCTGAACTTCAAACACAATCTGACTATCGAGTTAACGAGAAACAATCAGCAAGCCGAATGCTGGCTAGTGGATAATATGGATCAAGGAAAACACATTCAGCAGCATATCGAGAACGCAGGCGTTCCTTTGTATAAATTTTTAAACAGACAAGCTGCCGAAAATTGGCTAACGGATAACGGGTTCTATCTTTAAAGATATTTCAATTCGTTCAATCTGAGATAATCAATAGGGCCTGAGTCATTATCTTCAGTAGTCACTGATTCTAATGTTTATTCTACCGTCTGCACCGAAAAAACCGTGCTTATGAGGCGGATTTTTAATAAATAAGATCTGTAATGTGGCATTAGTGACAGTAAACTTAATAACCCGACTGACATTAGTTGTTAATTAAGTTTGTAAAACTTAAAAAGGCGAATCAGAAATGATTCGTCTTTTTTGTTTTTATAAATACCGAGCATCTAAAAAATTTTCTAAGTACATAAAAAAGATTTGCGTTTGAAAAATTTAAATTAACTTGAACAATTACTTATCCCCTAAAAGGAAGGCTGTTATATGTTAATATTCTCACCGTAGTACTAACAATAGCTGAGTGGATATGAAATTAATAAAAGATAACAGCATCAAATTAGCGATAATTGCGATTTTCGTTGCAAGCATTTGGTTGATTTTTTTTGCAAAGGTGACACCTCCAAACTTTGCTGAAGCACCTGCCGGGAAAGATAGGAAAACTATGTTCTTCAATTATTTTTTACCAATAGTTACAGAGTTGAACATTGAAATTAAGCAAGATAGAAAACTTGTATTAACGCAATGTGAAGGAGAGTCTGTATCCCATAACAGCGCGCTTTTAGATTTGGGTAAAAAATACCGTATCAATGAGGGCGATCTGAAAAATCGGACTTTATGTGAGGTATTGACTCTTCGTGTTGATGAAATTCCAGCTTCTTTGGTTCTTGCTCAAGCGGCTAATGAGAGCGCATGGGGCACAGCTCGATTTGCTCAGCAAGGTAATAATTTTTTTGGTCAATGGTGTTTTAAGAAAGGGTGTGGAATAGTGCCTAAAGGAAGGGATAGCGGCAAAGGGCACGAAGTTGCTTCGTTTCGTTCCCCACAAGATTCTGTGCGCAGTTATATGATGAATTTGAATACCCATAATGCCTATATTTCACTTCGTAATATCCGATATTCTTTGCGACAGAAGGGGAATATAGTAACGGGTAATGAGTTAAGTCACGGTTTAAATAAATATTCAGAACGTGGAACGGCATATGGCGAGGAGTTGAGAAAAATGATTAATTTTAATCGATTGACTCAATACGACCAGAATTTAAGTTAAGGTTTATAACGGGTAAAAAATATAGTCAGTAATGACCGCGTTACTGAATAAGTTAACCATAGGCTGAACGACTTATTGGCTAAAGTCATCAGCCCACAGCTTGGCATTAGTGACGGTTAGCTTAGTCACTTTCTAGGGTGAACCCATGCGCACTTCTCCTTTCTGTACGTTCCTAATATTGCTAGCCTTATCTAAAATCAACATTACTTGTAGGGAAATAGTTCAGAGGTATGCCTATTTAACCTCAATATCCTTATTATCAATTTAAATCTCTCGAAGGTGTCTAATTACGCACCTTGTTTTAATCGTTTTTTTGATCGGGCTTGAAGTCAATTTTATTACCCCAACTTATGATTTAGTGTATTTTATCTTGGTAAATTTAATGTTTTTAGTTGTTAAATCGGGTGGTGTTTTAAATCGACTCGTTGAAAGTAAACTTTTTCAGAATTTTTTAATAGCGGTAATCTTGTTTAATGCAGTCACTTTGGGGGTAGAAACCAGTGATTTTGGCAAAGTACATGCAGAGACACTCGGTGTTATCGATTCCATTATTCTGTATATATTTACGATTGAGTTGTTGTTAAAGCTTATTGTCTATCGTGCGTCATTCTTCCGTTCAGGCTGGAACTGGTTTGACTTTATTATTGTTGCGATTTCTTGGGCTCCAAGCAGCGGACCTTTATCTGTGCTCCGAGCGTTTAGGATCCTTCGGGTTCTGAGACTCTTTTCAATCGTGCCACAAATGCGTCGAGTTATTGGTGCGCTTGGTCATTCTTTACCGGGTATGGCATCAGTGGTTGGTGTTCTCAGTGTTATTTTTTACGTATCCGCCGTTTTGACTACAAAGTTATTTGGCACAAACCCTGATGCAAATATGCAGGAATGGTTTGGCAGCATTGGTGCCTCGGCTTATACTCTTTTTCAAGTGATGACATTGGAAAGTTGGTCTATGGGCATAGTACGACCCACCATGGAACTTTATCCTCAGTCTTGGTTTTTCTTTGTTCCTTTTATCATCATTACCAGTTTTGCTGTACTCAATTTATTTATTGGTATCATTGTTGATGCTATGCAAGTTATGCATGAAGAAGAAAGTAAACCCAATAAAATTCAAGCGACTAAAGAAGATATTTTAAAGTTAGAAGCCAAAATTGATGCTCTGATTAATAAAATGAAAGAATGAAAATGAGCACATTCGCTTTTCGAGGATGACTATTTTGATGGTGTGTACTTAATTTGTTACATGATACCTTTGGTTATCCTTGAAAATTTAATGAAAAATTTCCCATAGTTACATAAGATACAGCCATAATAAAAAAGGGAACTATGATGAAAAAGAAATATTTAGCTGCTGTAATAGCCGCAAGTTTAACGTTATCTGCCTGCATGGCAACCTCGCCTGAATCTAATAACAACGGGGCAATGCAATCATCCTCAAGTAATGCGAACAAAGTCTTTAGTCAAAAATATCTGTTCAAAGAATTAGATAATGGATTACGTGTATTGGTGGTAAAAACAGACTATCCTGATCTTGTTTCAGTACAAATTCCTGTTTCTGTAGGTTCTCGTGATGAAGACGAAGTTGGAAAAACAGGTTTTGCGCATTTCTTTGAACATATGATGTTTAAAGGTTCAGATAAATTTCCACAAGATGTTTATGCTGATTTGTTTAAAAATGCAGGTGTTGACAATGGTGCCTACACAACAAACGATTACACTAATTATCACTTAGATTTCTCTAAAGATCATTTAGATAAAGTATTAGAAATTCAAGCGGATCACTTTAAAAACCTTAAATACACCGATGCACAGTTTAAAACTGAGGCATTAACGGTAAAAGGCGAATACTTAAAGAATAATGCTAGCCCAACGCGTAAGTTGTTAGCGGCTGTACGAAAAGAAGCATTCGATACCCATACGTATAAACATACAACAATGGGATTCTTTGAAGATGTAGAAGCTATGCCTAACCAAATAGCTTATGGCGAACAGTTTTTCAAACAGTTTTATAAACCAGAATATGTTTCCCTCGTCATTGTCGGTGATGTTGAACCTGAAGCAACAATGGCGATGGTTGAGAAGCATTGGGGCAATTGGCAAAAAGGTGAATTTGTTAACAACATTGCACCAGAGCCAAAGCAAGAAGCAGCGAAATATGTTCATGAAAAATTTGATGGTTTACCGGGTCATTGGCTATTAGTTTCATATAAAGGTGCTGATTGGCAACCTAAGAAAAAAGATCGTGCTGCATTAGATTTAATTTCTGAATTATATTTTTCAAATAACTCAGCATTGTATCAAGAGCTCGTTGTTGATAAGCAGTTGGCGAGCCAAATGTTTAATTATAATCCTGAAACAAAAGATGCTGGCTTACGTCACGTTTTCATCAAGGTAAATGAAGAAAAAGATTTAGCGGCAGTTCGTGATGCTGTGAACCGTACCTATGCTCAAGTGCGCACCGAACTTGTTTCTTCAGAAAAACTTGATAACTTAAAATCTAATTTGAAATATAGTTTTGTGAATAGCTTAGATTCTTCAGAATCTATTGCTTCAACACTCGCCAGTTATATGCACTTTGATCGCGATCCTGAGACGATTAACCACCTATATAATAGCTTTGATAATATTTCAGCTGAAGATATACAACTCATCGCCAACAAATATTTTATCGATGAAAATCGCACAACCGTGACATTATCTGCATTAGATAAAGTTGCTGGTTTTGATCAAGAAGTTGACTTAAATGGTGCGGTTGCAAAAATTGCAATGAAAATGGCTCAGCCTAGCGCTCCGCAGTTTACTGTTTTAGATAAGACTAATGACTCGCCGTTGATTGATGTTAACTTTCTATTTTATACCGGTGCAGCAGCAGATCCTGTAGGTAAAAAAGGTGTGGCAGCATTAACCGCGCGAATGTTAACTCAAGGTGGTTCAGAAACACGTAGCTACCAAGATATCAAAAAAGGTTTATATCCTTTAGCGGGAAGATTTTCGTCTCAGCTTGATAAAGAGATGATGTCATTTACTGGTCGTATTCACAAAGATAATGCTACACAGTGGTATACACTTATTAGTGACCAACTGCTTAATCCAGGCTGGCGTGAAGATGATTTTAAGCGTTTGAAAAAAGAATTAATTGACGGTATTAAATCAGGTCTTAAATCTTCGAATGATGAAGAATTAGGTAAAGAGGTGCTTTATAGCGAACTTTATCAAGGACATGTTTATGAAAACTTTAATAGTGGCGACTTGTCTGACTTAGCAGCAATTACCATTGAAGATGTAAAAGCTTTCTACCGTTCTCAACTTACGCAAGCAAAATTAAACTTAGGTATTACTGGCGCTATACCAAATGATTTGAAAGCTCAGTTAATGAGCGACTTAGCGACTTTACCTGAGGGTGATGAAAAACGGTTAACTATTGCTAAAGCCCCTGTTTTAAAAGGTCATCATGCGACTATTGTAGAAAAAAATGCGCAATCTACCGCGGTATCTTTTGGCTTCCCAATCGATACTATTCGAAGTGACAAAGATTGGGCAGCGCTTTGGTTAGTGCGTTCATACTTTGGTGAACATCGTAGTTCTAACAGTTACTTGTATCAACAAATACGTCAAGCTCGTGGTATGAACTACGGTGATTATTCTTATATTGAATATTTCCCTCGTGGCATGTACCAAACGAAACCTGATGCAAACTTAGGCCGTTCAAGCCAAATTTTTCAAGTTTGGTTACGTCCTTTGCGTTCAAATAATGATGCCCATTTCGCAACGCGTGCAGCCTTGTATGAATTGGACAAGTTGATTGAAAATGGCATGAGCGAAAAAGATTTTCAGGCAACACGTAATTATTTAACTAACTATGCGCCGCAACTAGTTGCTAGCCAAGATCAGCAGTTAGGTTATGCACTTGATAGTGAGTTTTATCAAACAGAAGAGTTTGTTAAGTACGTACGTGGCGAGTTTGAAAAACTATCATTAGCCGATGTGAATCGTGTTATTAAAGAAAACTTGCAAACTGATGATATTCATTATGTTTTCATTTCTGGTGATGGCAAAGATATGAAGAAACGTTTGTTGTCTGAACAAGTATCACCATTAAAATACAATAGTGATAAGCCTGCAGAGCTTCTAGCTACCGATAAAATAATCGAAAGCTACAAGTTAACGCTACCAAAGAAAAATGTTGAAGTAATTGCGATAGACAAGGTGTTTAAATAAGGTTTTACATAAACTAAATCATAACACTGTTCTATATTTACCTTAATAAAACACCACGCTTGCCGTGGAGTTTTTTTATTGAGCAAAAAATAATAACGGGTGAAAATAAAGTCTGACCAAAAAAATGGCCTCAGTGTAAACTTAGTCCTTTTTATATTCTATAAAATAAAAAACCGGCAAATGCCGGTTTTTGTATAATTGAATTAACGCGTTAGCTTTAAGTCGTATTTCCCTAAAAAGTAAAGCTCTTACTGTCTTTACCACCTTTCTCAGAATCTACTGTGACCTTGTAACTACCTTTGCCGTCGACAATCCATTTAACTACAGTCGTTGAGTATCCGCCAATGGTTGCTACTTTAATTGCGGCAGGGTTTAAATCGTGTTCATTATGTGTGTTGGCGCCTTCACTGATAACGGTTAACCCGCTTAAGACTTTAAAGTCCTTCGATACAATAGATACACGGTCTTCAAAAGAAAGGTTATTCTTTATATCATGAGATAAACGTGTAGGGATTGCTCTTTCATTAACAATGTTTACCGTTATCTCATACAAGCCATTACTAAGTTTACGTGTTGATGAACGAGTGACTTTCAATTGTGGCATATGATAGGCATGAAATAAGGTAAATGCCATATTTCGATGTGCTTCCTCCTCTAAAAGAAAGGAAGGGGGAACTCTACCAAAATTCTTCTTAAAACCACCAACTTCAATATCACCATAAATTGGATGTTTTACTTTTGTCCAAGGTACTAGAGCGTCACCAAATAAAAGGTGTTTGTTGAAATTATGGTTTTGATTACCCAATTTTTCTTTTGTTTTATCGGTTGGGCGGAACATATTGGCAGAGGTCCAAAGCTCATTACTAAAGGCCATTATGCCGTTGTTGCCATAAAACCAGTCGAACTCACCACCATAAACCTGATAGAGATCTTTCCATGTAACAAGGTAGCGGTAATTTGGCAGTATTTGCTCGCCTTGGTGGGCGATAAAGTCATATACACTGATGTCAGAGCGTGTATATTTGTTATTTGCTTTACCTGGGCCACGTAAAATCATACCCCCTGTATTGTGATAACTTTGGGCAGCAGCAATATTACGGTGAGATTTAACGAATTTCTCCACGGCACTGGTTTCTTTTAATGAAAAAGGGTAACGACGAGCGCCCCTTTGTATGTAAGCAGGTTCCCATTCATTTGCCCAATCACGATTTGGATCATATTCGTAAACGCCTTTGCCATCTTCGTTTACGAGACCGTCGCCATCGTTGTCATATCCCTCAGAACCTAACATACGATAATCGCCAACTTGACCTTCAGCAACAGGTACCATTAAGCCGGGATATTTTTCATCTTCTTTGTGCGTACCTCTAACGGTATCTTTAATACGCATACGGGTAATGTGCCCATCATTATTAAGATCGTCTGGCCCGTCTTCATCTATTTCTCCGTCAAGGTCGTTGTCAGTGGGTACCATGCCTGAACGAGGGGAGTGTGCTGTGTTGGCCTCATTCATATACCAATCTCGCCCGTCAGGGTTGATTGTCGGAACAATGTAGAAAGCTTTGTCATTAAGCAGTTCAGTTATCCACTTAACCTTACCGTAGCTTTCAGTTAAGAACCAAGCGGTATAAAGAGAGACTTCAGTGCCTTGTATTTCATTTGAGTGAATATTACCGTCAATATACATGGCGGGTTTTGTCGTATCATCGCCATTTTTATAGTTAGTGATTTTAATGACATATATATCACGACCTTCAAAAGACTTACCTATTGACTCAATACGAGTAAGCTTTGGATAGGCTTTATTAATTTTTTTGAGGATTTTTATTGTACTTCCTGAGTCGTAAAAACGATTCCAGCGTATATCTACCTTTGGATTTAAAGGCGCCCCTAATGCTTGTAAACCAGTCAGTTTGTCTGCGGCTTGTGTTGTTATATTTAAAAAGGCAGTTGTCGCTAAAATACATGTAAGCAATATTTCTTTCATGATTAAGCTCCAAACTTAACGGTTTGTTTTACCGCATCGATAACGGGTGATGATATTTCAAATGAGGCATTGCGATAACCCTTGGTATTGATCAACCACTTAATCTCTTGTTGACCGCCGTGAGACGCAATAGGTGCTAATAATGTACGTTTGGTTCCGCCAATAAAGTTTTCATTAGGAAGGTTCCATTGAACTCTCACGGGTATCATCCAACGTGTTAGTTTACCCATTGCACTTTGTGTGGGGAGTTTTCCCGTGTTTTTGATTTTTAAGGTTACTCGGTAAAGGTCATTTCCTATTTTATCAACAGATTGAGTCACTTTAAGTTTAGGAAAAAGGGTTGTTAACGAAGCAATATATTCTGAACTCTTCGTATTATCAAATACAGCAAGATCTGGGTTATTTAAGTAAGCTAGTCTGAATCCACCCACTTCCACTTTCTCATTAATGAAATCTGGATGTGATATTTTTTTCCAAGGAATTACCGCTCCTTCAAGTTCTTTTTCTTTAGCGTTTGCAACCAATCTGGCTTCTTTGGTATCCGAGCTTTTCGTGTCCTTTTTCTTTTTGCTGTCTTTTTTATTATCTAAATCAGCATCATCTTTACTCGCTGCTGCAATGGCAATTTGTTTGAAATTCCAACCATTTGCCGCTATAGACCATCTGCCACCATGAAAATAAGCCCAGTCATGAAAAGTACCTTGTCCACGATTTTCTGAATTTACGGTCCAATCTTTATGATTTTCTAGCCATAAATTCGAAAATAACTTATATGTGTCTACGTCCTCTTTAGGCATCTTTTCAAAAGCTTTTAATGGGCGTTTGTATGCATCGACTGTTACTTTTTTGGCTGCCCAGTTTTTATGTAAATTATCGTATTTAGAAAAATTAACGGTCATCAGGATATTTTGATGGTCGATAACGAAATCTATTAAAGCACGAGTCTCAGGTTCAGATGCTTGATTAACCCCAGACCCAATACCAAAGTAATCATAGTTGTAAGTGAAGTTTTTATTAATAGACACTCCGCCATAACCGTCTTCGTCTAATTTACCGTCACCATCGTCATCTTTGCCTTCATTGATTACACGGTATTGACCTTCTTCATTTTTCAAAGGGTCTACTTTTACCAATAAATTAGGTGCTTGGTCACTTGGTTTGTACAAACCTGAGCTGTCAGAGATCCTAAGTTGAGAAATATAACCATCGTTATTGAGATCATTAGGACCATCTTCATTGGTTTTAAGATCGTGATCGTCATCTATTTTGAAGTGATTAAAGGTGGTTGAATAGCCGTTTTTACCCAGCATAAAGTTAGTTGCATCTGGGTTTGGCATAGGCACGACAAATATACTTTTGTTATTCCTATCTACTTTACCTGACTTTAGATCTTCAATAAGGCGCATAGCAAGTTCAGTTCCCACCAAATAATCACCATCAACGTTACCTGTTACCAAAACTGCCGGTGAACTTTTGTCACCAAATTGAGCAACAATTATCGATTTACCTGATCGTGAAGTACCAATTTGCTGAGTTTTAACACCTAGCTGTTTTAATTGCTTTAACATTTCCGCATGGCTGGTGTATTGGTTAAGATAATCTTGACCTACACAAGTGCCTGATATGAGGAATAACGCGAGTAGTCGCTTCATTTACTGATATGCTCCTATTAGAAAAACACCTTGATAATCAGAGGTGTTTTCAGTGAACTTTAATTTATGCACAAAGAGTATATATTTTCTTCAATGAATTCAAAGAAAAGTATTTTAAATGAGGTGGTTTGTTAGGAAATCAGGATAAACGTAAAAATAAATAAAAATCCCTAACACGCTTAACCGCAATATTTAATGAGAAAGTTGAGTATGGTGTAATTTATGAAGTATTCAGCCTAATCCTCTACACCTTCAATATCACCACGCATTACCGGGTAACCTAAATTCATCCAACCAAAAACGCCTTCCCATAAAACCGCGGTACGAGTATAGCCACGGTCTCTTAATTTTCTGATCGTGTAATCAGCCGCTGCACGCGGGCATGAACAATAGGCAATAATTTGCACATCTTTTGGAATGCCAGCCACGGTTTCATCTAGGTCAGCATAGTATGGAAATGGTATTGAACCTTCGATATGAGCGGTTTGCCATACAGAAGTCACGCGCGTATCAAGCAGTACCATTTTATTTTTAGCTAATAATGCGGCATTTAAATCTTTTGATGAAACATACATCCCATCTTGCAAGGTAAAATTTGGGTCATCACCATTTTTATTAATAACGTATTGATCAGGTGTTGGCAGCGCTTTAAGTATGGTTCGTTCTTCTTTCCAACCGAGTGCTTTGCTGCGTAAAAATGCGGTAATATTGTTGATATCTTGCGCCGATAATTTGTCTTTATAAGGTTTCATTGGCGTGTCTTGCCGACCATTTTGTATGGCATGACGAATAAATTCATCGGTGTTGTGAGCAAGCGCTGATTGATTACCTAGCGCAGGGGCAGTTACTCCTTCACCTTTTACGCCATGACAGCTAATACAATTTGCTAAATAGACTTGCTCACCGCGCTTGATGTCACCAATGACAGGATTGGTCGACAGTTTCAACCGTTCTACACCGGCTTGTTCAAATAGCCAATAAGTTAAGTTCCATGTTTCATCGAGGGTCATCGGGCCTCCCACTTCATCAAGATATCCGCCCATAGCAGTTCCTTTTCTACCATAAGACATAGGCCTTAAAATGGCGTGTGGAACACCTGATTCAAATAAACTTTTGCTGCGTAGTGAAGGTGCGTGATCATTAACATGGCCTTGTCGGTTTTCGCCATGACATAACGAACAATACTTTTGATAGTTTGTAGAGGCAACCTTAGCTTCGTCTGTTGTGAGTGTTCTTGGTGGGGGTAATGTTCCTAGCTTGTGCTCTTGAGCTAATAACTCAAGCGGAAAAATAAAAGCTATCAAAGAGCCAATAAGTAATGTTTTTTGGAGAAAAGAAGACATCATATTTATGTGTTTTATGATTAATATTTGTTCTTAGATTAGCTAGCATGAAGAGAAGAAGCAATACCAACCTACTTGGTGAAAAGTTTCGTAACATATTTTATGGAGAATGAGGTAAAAGGTTAGCGTGTCACCTATACCCATAAAGCTTCTAAGTATAGTTGAGCTTTATGGGTAATTAGGTAACGATTTATATGTGGTCTGTGATTATTGTAAATTAAAACGAAGATATTTAAGGTTCTAATTACCTTTATAATCGTTATTCACTATCAGCTACGCGGATGTATGCTTTAATGATTTTAACCATCTCTTTGGTTTTTCCTCTTCTACTACCTAACGATTCAATCTTAGTTAAGCTATTTTCTAAATCTTCTACGACTTTTCCAAAAACAGTATGCTTACCATCTAGAAAAGGAGTCGGTAAAAAAGTGATGAAGAATTGACTGCCATCAGTTCCTGGGCCAGAGTTTGCCATACTTAACATACCGGGTTCATTATGACTTATACCACCCTCAAATTCTCCATCGTATTTATAACCTGGGTTACCTGTACCATTACCTATCGGGTCGCCACCTTGCGCCATAAATCCAGGAATAACACGGTGAAAAGTTAAGTCATCATAAAAACCGAGCTTAGTTAAATAAATTGTACTCGAAACATGCATAGGCGCAGAATCGGTTAATAGTTTTATAGTGAAATTACCTTGGTTAGTTTGTAACTCCCAAAAGTAATCTTTTCCTGGTGTAAAGGTTAGTTGAGGAGGCTTATTTAGTGCCGTTTTCCATGCAGGATTTGTTTTATCGATGGTTTGTTCCGCTATAAAGTCATCTACTTTTTTTATCGCAGGATCTCTTCCACAACAAGCTGAAAGGATAATAAGGATCAAAAGGCTAATGAAGATGTTTTGTGTATTATTCATATGATTTTTCTTATAGTTTTATGTCGTTAATTGAAATTATTTCAGCGGTATAAATATTATCAGGTATTAAATGTCTGACAATAAAAACTTTACTGACTAATAGTCTTTTTAGCACTTGTTATTCGTCTTTTCTTTTTAAACATAACCCTCGCGGTTCATCACCTTCATGGAGCACCGTATCGGAATGCAGAAACTGTGCAGCATCTGCAGAGTCATTCACTTTAGTCGCACTGCGTTCTAACATCTCTAATTCAAATTCAGTTAATACACTCTTCCTGATCCCTGCTTTTCTCCAATGAGATAAAGGTCTACATTCGGTTGATATTTTCCGAGCCAAAGACAGTGCATCGAGAAGTGCTTGATTCGCCCCTTGTCCCTTGAATGGACTCATAGGATGAGCGGCATCTCCTATCAGTGTCACTTGAGCCCCTTGCTCTAACCATTCTGACTCAAGTAAGGCCCGGTCATACACAGGATAACCAGAAACTTGACTATCTAGCGTTGCGGCTAAAATCTGGGGAATAGGGGAGTGCCACTGACAACGTCTACACGCTTCTTCTTTGAGGGCTGAAGCGCCTTGAGTACTCAAGGCCTTAGCCTCTTCTTCTGGCATTGGGAAGCTAAGCTGCCACATTACTGAGTCTGACGCATAAGGCATCATATATATACGTTCGTGGCCATTAGCTGTTTGGAATACGGTAGCTGAATCTAATAAAGAATGTTCAAGGCCGTTGAGATCAGCCAAAGGACAAATTCCTAAAATTACAATACAACCTAGATAACGTAGTGGGGTAGTTTCTTCTCCAATCAGTAACTTACGTACTGAGCTGCGAATACCGTCTGCTCCCACAACAAGGTCAGCTTTGATACTAATGAACTCGCCATTTACTTGAAAGTTCAGATCAACAGCTTCACTCTCAGATTCCTTTGCATCACCTTTAATACTTTCTTTAAACCCAACTAACTGATGTCCCCATTTTACTGAATCGTGTTCACCGAGTTGTTCAAGTAAAGCTAACCGTAAAGACTGACGTGCGATATGTACATTGGTACGTTTGGTCGAATTTTTCTCATCTGACTGTACCCACTTTCTGTTACCCCATTCGCCAATTTCTTTCCCTTGTGTGGTATGAACTAC
>ENA-OSET01002778-OSET01002778.1-sediment-metagenome-genome-assembly--contig:-NODE-2778-length-16581-cov-12.106156_pt1 | contig 16581 bp, 16 predicted proteins | sample MGYA00237882_ERZ534229 | MGnify/ENA primary metagenome ERZ534229 (study PRJEB26408, sample SAMN06266212) | sediment metagenome | isolation source: Hudson Canyon methane seep mesocosm | place... | reverse complement strand
AACAACCTTCTCTAATGCTAAAGCCTTATCTCGAGCTGATTGCAATCGTTCTGTATCTGCCATGTCTTCCTCTCTTTTTATATTATCTTTCTTATTTTATTAATCTTGTATTGATGTTTCAGCCATCACTACACACTTTGTTTTACATTCCTAAATAAATCCTGCTCATCCCATTAACTTCAACAGAATGTTTTCTAATATTTGTTTCTTTTCACTTGTTAATGGTTTCAGTGGACGTCGTGCTGTACCCACATGAACCCCTCTCATTTCTAAACCTGCTTTCACTGTAGATGCCAAACCACCGTTAACAATAAATTCTAAAAGTGGTAACTGTTGTTCAAATAGTTTTTTTGCTTTCGCTGTTTCACTTTTATTAACTGCCTCTAACAATTGTTTTGGCAAAGCACCAATTAAACAAGGTGCCGCAGTACACCAACCTGTCGCACCCGCATTAAGTGCGTCCAGTGCAATATAGTTACAGCCATTAAAGAAAGGAACCGTACCATTTGATAAGCGAGACAGCTTACGCATTCTTTGAATATCGCCTGTACTTTCTTTTATCATGCTGGCATTTTCAATTCCATTCACCATTGAGAGCATAAACTCAGGTGACATATCAATCCCACACGTAGCCGGATTGTTATATATCATAATCGGAATTGAAATTGCTGCTGAAATAGCCGCATAGTGATCGTAGATTTCATCTTCTGATAATCTGTAATAGGAAAATGGTGAAACCATAATGGCATCAGCACCGATTTCTTGTGAAAAAATAGCGCGTTCAACGGCTTTTTTAGTGGTTAACTCAGCAATGCCAATGATGACGGGGACACGCTCATTAACATGTTTAATTGTTTCCGATGCGACTAACGTCCACTCATCGTCATCTAAATAAGCCCCTTCTCCAGCACTCCCTAATGCAGCGATTGCATCTGCACCTGACACAATCAAATCATCTATTAATGAAGATAAAACATCTAGATTAATCTGCTCATCTGTTGTTGAAAATGGCGTGACGGTATAAGCAATAATTCCTGAAAGTTGTTTAGTCATTTTTAAAATAACCTCATCACTTTCACTCGAGGAGCTACAAAATTTATAACTATTTTTTTTATCATGCCCCTCCCCTCTTTTTTAGAATTATTAATCAATAATTTTTACCGAATATGCATAGTGTCAGAGATTTAATTGAAAGTATAAGTTTTTATAACTATCATATTGATAACTTTTATGAATCAAATGGCTGGGTAAGTATAAAATGGAACTTCGACATTTACGATATTTCAAGGTGGTAGCAGAACTGCAACATTTCCATAATGCTGCAGATAAACTGCATATCAGCCAACCTGCATTATCTAGCCAAATCAAACAACTAGAGCAGGAACTTAATACTGAACTGTTTGATCGTGTCGGCCGTGGTGTTAAGCTATCAGAAAATGGTGAACTCGTTCTAGCCTCTGCAAAAAAGATCCTTAATGAAGTCGCACTGCTAAAAGAATCCGTATCTGATTTAGAATCCGGACAGGCAGGAACACTTAAGATTGGTGTATTACAATCCATTAACTCTTTATACCTTCGAAGTTTAGTCGCCGAGTTTGATCGTAATAACCCCAACATATCTCTACAAATTGAAGAGTTGACCAACCACAATATTGAACAAAAAGTAGCCAGTGGTGATATTGATATTGGTATTGGGTTCATATTACAAAAAGACTATCCTGATATTAATTTTGAAAAATTATTTGATGAAAAATGGAAACTTATCATCTCACCCAACCATGCCAACCTTGCAAACCGCATCATGGCTGGCGAACCTCATCCTTTAAAAGCCGTTCTACTCTCAGAATATTTTGAAACTAGAAAAATAGTTGATAGATACTTTGTGGATAACAAAATTAAATACACCAACGTCACTGAGGTAAACACCATTTCTTCTATTCTTGATTTAGTCGAAGGCGGTGCATCATTCAGTATTCTTCCGGAAGCTTTTTCAGCCATGAAAGCCCAGTATAGACTCGAAATAGTCGATCTCAATCCTCAACTCCCCCCAAGAACAATAGGTCTTCTTGTTGCCAAAAATAGAAGCCGGAAGAAAACAGTGGAGAAATTCTGTGACTTAGTTAGAAGTCAGCTCTCTCAAGCTTAACTAATTACTCATATGCTTGTCTTACTCCCCATGCGGTATAAAAACGAGTAAGCATTAATATCAGCATGATACTCATAGCCAGCAATAAGAAAGGTTTTGCTTTTCCTTCTCGCGGAATTGTTTCTTCAACAATTAATGTTTGGTATTGTTGCTGATCAATCGTATCCATCGCCTCAGAAAAAGTTTTCATCGACCCTATTTCGAATGCTCTATAAGGAACACCAATTGACTTGAAAAATGTATGTAACTTTCTTTCGGGTGTTTCCGTCCATCGTCGATTATCACCCTTTTTTGCATCCAAAGTCATACCTGTAACAGAACGCATATATAACCAATAAAGTGATACATTTTCTCGTTGATATAATGCTGCAATTTTTGTTTTTGCTTCATCACTTAAGTCTCGACCACCATCAGACACTAATAAAACAAGTCGTGAACCTCGGTATGTTTGACCTTTATACATTTGTGCAGCAGTGATTAATGCTCGTGAAATATTTGTCTCAGATAAGCCCTTACCTAATGCACTTGCATTAATTGTTGCCCGTATCACTTCCTTGTTATAAGTCAACGGTAAGAGATCAACTGCCTTATCACTAAATAAAACAAAACCAAATCGATCATCTGGACGTTTATCCACAAACTCTAATAAGTATTTTTTAGCAACACGGCGTTTACTATCTTTTTTACCGACACTTGCCATCAACAATTGCCCTTTGATAGCAAAAGCATCATCCATACTCCGACTGCGGTCAACCAGAACAACAACTTCAGAGCCTTCACCAACTCGTTCAACAATTTGTTCTGGGATATAAGGTTCAGCCAGCACACAAATCAAGCATGCAATAACAAATGAAGCTAAGCACTTTAATGTTGTTCCAATCAGCTTAGATAAGGGATCGACGGGAATAAAGTAACTCCACACCACCGTCTTTTCTTGGCTTCTCGTGAACCAAGGTAAGACGATAAGTGGCAGTAAAAATAGCATCAAAGGTGATGCCCAGTGTAAACCTAATAATGTCATGCTAACTTTCTACTCGAGTCATTAAAGGTTTTCTACGCCGTTAGATAATATTGTACGAAGGTATAACAAATCCATACAAAACCTGTTGTTGTAATCAAAAAGCTGATACCCGATGCTACTTTCCAGAACATTTTATCCCAGAAATTTTCATCTAAAGCGGCCACAACAAAAATACTTGGATTAGTAAAACCTCCAATAGCTACACACCAACAAGCAATGATTGGCAGTTCAATACCTGCCCCCATGGCAGCGCCAAAGAAACTAAAATTGAAAACAGCCATCAAAGCATAATCAACATGGGCACGAATCATCGTTGCAAAATCAAAGGTGCCATCAACACCTGGAATCGGATACCACTTGGCAAACGTCATCAGCCAAGCTGAGAATACCAGCGCCATTGCTGTTACTACACCACCTATTAGTAATATTTCCATGTTCTACTCCAAATTCAAGTTATTTAAAATACAAGGTCATCATACATCCACATCGAATATATTAACCCGATAACGCCCTTAGATACTCGGGCAAATTTCCCTATGATGTGTTTTGGACCTTTTTGTATGAATAAAGATGTAATGTAAAATCATCATGAGCAAGATATTTTCCTTTCAATCTATAGCTAGAGAAGAAAAGCCAACAGTAGCTAGGTAATATTATTGGTAGGGAAATATGCCCGATACAGTTTGAGTTAAGATAAACTCTTCTGTTTGTATTTTGAACAATAATTAAACATTAGAGGAATTTCAATATGAAAAATAAAACACTCACATCCTTATTTATTTCACTGTTCTTAGTGATAAACCCTGTTTGGGCTGACAGTAGTATTGCAGTCACTGATTTTGAGTTACTTAACTTAACATTAAAACTGACTGATCCAAAAAAAGTGGCTGAAATAGATGCTCAAGATCAGAAAAACCTCGCCATGATTAATAACTTAATCAAAGGTGGCCTTAGTAATATGAAGGGGTTCACCATGATAGCGATTTCAGATGATGCACGTACTGATGCAGACAAATCCGTCGGCCTTTTATTCGATTGTGCTAGCTGCTCTGCTGAGTTAGGGCGAAATAATAATGCTGATTATATTGTTATCGGTCGCCTACATAAACCCACTTATCTCTTTTCATACTTGATTGCTCGCGTCTTTGATACCAAAACGAACAAACTTGTTAAAGAATACCGAAGTGAAGTAAAAGGGGCGCCCAACAAATCTATTCCAGGTGCTGTCGGTAATTTACTGCATAAAATAAATAAAGATATTCCTCATTAATAACAGCTTACACTTACACTATTCCAGCTCAGTCATCCCCGAGTATTTTTATCGGGGATCTACGCGACAATAGCACGTTCCATGGTTCACGGGTTCGCACTTTCGTGGGAATGACCAAAACTGAAAGTTGAATGCGTTTGGGTATATATTTAGGTATGATCTTTAGGTAAGACATACTCTAACGGGAATATCTAAAACAACATTATGAACCTGAAAAAACAATTATTTTTTCGAATCTTATTCATCGCTGTTATTTGTTTAACCGCCAGTGCTTTTTATGTGCTCTATCAAACCGATCAACAAGCTATATCTGAAGCTAATTTCACTGCTGATCGTATTGAAAAGCAAGTCAATAGCCAGCTATTACAAATGTTCACTCGCCACGATTTATCGCGTACATTCCCTAATACTGAATTATGGCCTGACATTAACAGTGTCTCTGGTTCCTGTATTCAATTCTTATCTCGTTCTGAAAATCGTCGCAGAAACCTATGTCAGAAAATTATAGAAGCTGAGCGCACATGGCCTGCTTGGTTTAGCTCTGTATATCAACAACTCTTTTCACCAGACTTTGAAGTTAAAAAAAACATTTCATTTAATATTATGTCCTACGGTTCGATTTTGGTCACATTAAATACGCGTATTGAAACCGCACGCGCATGGACTAATCTAAGGGCTGTTATTGATGTCTTATTTGCCAGTATATTAGCGGTATGTTTATTAGTGTACTTCACTATTAACCGTATGTTAAAACCAGCACAACTCATCGTCGCTGGCTTAGAAGAAATGCGCGATGGTCACTTAGATACTCGCCTGCCTCCATTTGATGTCAAAGAATGGAAACTAACCAGTGATGCTATAAATCAATTAGCCATCAGCCAAGAACAGATCATTGCAGACAATAAACAACTTGCATTGAAATTAATGAATATTCAAGAAGAAGATCATCGTTATATTGCCCGTGAACTACATGATGAATTTGGCCAATGTTTAGCAGGGATTAATGCAGTCACCGCCTCAATTAATCAAACGGCATCAATACAATGTCCTGAACTAGTACCAGAGATTAAAACAATAAGCCCCATCACACATCATATGATGGAGGTATTACGTAGCATGTTAAGTCGTTTACGCCCTGTCGAAATAGATGACATGGGTTTAAGTCAAAGTCTTAATATCCTAGTTCAAAACTGGAATAACCGGTCCAATGGTAAAACACATCATCAATTAACGCTCTCAGGGAGTATCGATGACCTTCCAGAACCGCTACCTGTTAATATTTATCGTATTGTTCAAGAATGTTTAACCAATATTGCAAAACATGCACACGCCTCTCACGCAAATGTAATCATTAATTATCAAGCACAGCAGAATATTCAGCTAGAGATTAGTGATAACGGTATTGCTGAACTAGAAAAGTTTGATGATACGCTTGGTGTTGGTTTACTGGGCATTCGTGAACGTGTGACTGCACTAGGTGGAAAACTAATTTTATTAGCCAGAGAAACAGGCGGATTAACTATCACTATCACTATTCCAGTCACTTCATAATCAAGGTCAGAAAATGAATCACATCAAAATTATGTTGGTTGATGATCATGCCATCGTTCGTGAGGGCTATCGCGCTTTACTACAAAAACAAAACAATATGGAGGTCATTACTGAAGCCAGTGATGGTGCTGAAGCCTATTTACACTATAAACAATATACGCCCGATGTCACTGTTATGGATATATCCATGCAAGGCCAAGGGGGATTGGAAGCTATCAGCCGAATTAGGCAACTTGATTCATCAGCAAAAATTCTAGTTTTCAGCATGCATCAAAATCCCAGTTTTGCTGTTCAAGCAACACGTGCCGGCGCATTAGGCTACGTCACAAAAAGCAGTGATCCAGAAGTACTTATTCGTGCAATAGTAGATGTATACCAAGATAAATACACATTAAGTGCTGATATTGCACAGGCATTAGCTTTAGAAAAATTGGGTACTGATAATGCAGCTTTAGAGCAACTAACCGTTCGTGAATTTGAAATTTTACGCATGTTAGTTGAAGCAAATTCGTCACAAGATATAGCTGAAACACTGAATATTAGCCCAAAGACAGTAGCTAATACCCATTACATCATAAAGCGAAAGCTAGGTGTAACAAGTGATATAGAACTTACTCACCTAGCTATAAAAATGAACCTTATCAACTTGTTAGAACTGACAGGCTAAAGAATCAACGTATAGCCTAGCCTGTCATCAATGGTCCAACTAAATTGGAATAGCTTCTTACAAATATTGAGCGGATATTTCTATTTCAGCAGATTCTTTCAAACTATTAATAAATGATTGTAATTCACTTTCGCTATAGCTACGGTTTAAATGAGACTGTAATCCTTCACGCTCTTCGGCATTAATAGTCTCTAAATCTCCATCTGTAACGGCAGATACTTTTAATACAATATAATTTCCATTTGTTGCTGTAAAACCAGCATATTCTGGAGCGGAATTAGGCTTTGCAACTGAAAAGGCTTTTTGCAAAACTTGACTGCTAAGTTCAGTATTTGCACGGTCATAACTCTGTGCAGAGTGCCAATTATTCTCTTCAAACAAACTTTCCGCTACAGCGCCAGACTTCATCTGATCTAAAATAGCGTCACCTTTTTGTTTTGCTTGCTTTGTAGCACTTTCAAAACGTAATTGTTCTGTAATAGCTGGGGCAACAGATTCAAACGCAAGCTGGCTAGCCAAGGTGTGTTTATTTTTATGCAACACAACTAAACGTGATTTACTTAATTCGATCACTGCACTATTTAAATTGTGCTCTAAAACATCTTCACTAAATGCAGCTGTAACGACTTTTTGCTCTTTTGCTATGCCGACAGTATTTCTTTCACGCTGAAATTCAGTTGAGGTTTTAATTTCTAAATTAAGTTCTTCAGCTGCAATCTCTAAGTCATCAGGGTTTTCATAACTTAAGTCTGCTAATAATTCCGCTTTTTCATAAAATAAGGCTTCTGCTTTTTGGCGTCGATAAAGTGCTTCAATATCTGACTTCGCATCAGAAAAAGACTTTCCTTCTGGCTCTTTTATACCCGTTAATAGAATTAAGTGATAACCAAATTCTGTTTTAACAATATCACTTCTTTCACCTTCTCTTTCGATCGCAAAGACTGCTTCCTCAAAAGCAATATCCATTACACCTTTTTGGAAGAAACCTAAGTCTCCTCCTTCTTTAGCTGAACCCACATCTTGAGATACCTCAATAGCTAATGCAGCAAAGTCTTCACCACCCTCTAATCGTTCTTGAATACGTTCAATATCACTTAATGCAGTTGAACCCTCTTCAATTAGAATATGACTTGCTTTGCGCTGTTCCGGCCCAACAAATTGATCTTGGTTATCAACATAAAACTGTTTCAAATCAGCATCATTTGTCTCGATCCCTTGACTTAATTCATCTACTGATAATTCAATATAATCTACTACTAGACGCTCTGGAGCCAAATAATTAGAAGCATATTTCTGATAATACTGTTCTACTTGTTCAGACTCTATTGACACTTTATCAAGCAATGATAAGGCTGGAATAACCCCGTATGCAATTTCTCTGCTTTGTTTTTCTAACCTCAATAAATTATCCAGTGCGTAATGTCCTGCAAGCGTTGTCTTCTGAACATTTCCAGTTAATTCTTGAGTTAAAGAGTCTACACGTAATTCTGCCTCATACCGCTCAGGGTTAAGTCCCACTCGAGCTAACATCATTGTGTATCTTTCTTTATCAAACTCACCTTCCTTTTGAAAGGCCGGTGTTGTTTGAATTATATTATTAAGGACTGCGTTACTAATATTCTGACCTAAGTCTTGCCCGACAGATAAAAGTAATTTTTTATCGATTAAACTATTTAAGACATTTTGCTTAATATCTAATGAATCAAAGAGTGTTGGATCAAATTTCTCTTTTAGCATTGTGCGCATTCGATCACGGTATTGCTGCAATGCCTGTTGATATTCAGCCTGCTTAATTGACTCACCATTTACTGTTGCAACAACAACATCAGAAGGCCCCGTTAAATAAGAGTTAACGCCCCATAATGCAAATGGAATACTGATTAAACCAACAATAAACCAAGCAACCCAACCTTGGGCCCGTTCACGAATAAAATGCAACATAGATAAAAACCTACAAAAATTAATTATTATTTAGAGCGTACTAAAAAAAATCAAAAAAAAAGGCGCATTTTAAAATGCGCCTTTTTTATATATTGGCGGAGCGGACGGGACTCGAACCCGCGACCTCCGGCGTGACAGGCCAGCATTCTAACCAGCTGAACTACCGCTCCATTTCTTGGTGGGTGCTGAGGGGCTCGAACCCCCGACCCTCGCCTTGTAAGGGCGATGCTCTCCCAACTGAGCTAAGCACCCCAAGAAAAAAAACTAGTTTACAGCATCCTTTAGAGCTTTACCAGCTTTAAATGCTGGTATTTTTGCAGCTGCAATTTGAATTTCTTCACCTGTGCGTGGGTTACGACCAGTGCGTGCAGCACGGTCACGAACAGAGAATGTACCAAAACCAACCAATGTCACTTGGTCACCACTACTTAATGCTGAAGTTACAGCACCAGTCATACCATCAACAGCTAGAGCTGCTTTTGCTTTAGAAATATCTGCAGCACTTGCAATCGCATCGATCAATTCAGATTTATTCACAACTTAATTCCTCGTTATTAATATAATAATTATTATGCCCCGACAGACGAACAAGTCTGCCTGTTCAATGGGGAACGTGTATATAACTACAGCAAAATCAGTGTGTCAAGACAAAATAGCTTCTTTACGGTTTCTATTACTTATGAACATGCATCATAACTACTTATTTACCACGCATATCTAAGCAATATTTAACCTTCCAATGAAGATAACCAAGCCATTGTTAAAGCAACATATTGCTCAACTGAAATCGTCTCAGGCCGTTGTTCAAGTTTAATACCTACTGATAATAAAAGATCCTGAGACACCAACTTTTTCAAGGTATTAGCAATGGTTTTTCGTCGCTGAGAGAAGGCTTGAGTAACGATTTTACCCAGTGACTTCATGCACACTTCCCCTCCAACTCGCTTAGTCAAAGGACGAAGATAAATAATGGCAGATTCAACCTTTGGAATGGGGTCAAAAGCTTCCGGAGGAACAATAAACAATAACTCAGCTTGACACTGATGCTGCACCATAATCGTTAAGCGTCCATATTGCTTACCGCCGGGTTGCGCACAAATTCTTTCGACTACTTCACGTTGAAGCATAAAACACATGTCTTCAATAACATCTGACTGCTCCAGTAAATGAAAGAGCAAGGGTGTTGTAATGTTATAAGGTAAGTTACCAATTACGCGTAGTTGCTCATCATCCACACACAAACTTCGATAATCAAAGCTTAATGCATCAGCTTCGTGAATCTCTAAATGTTTATGTTCTGAGAATCGGCTTCGTAATAAAGGTACAAGATCACGATCCAGCTCAATCACATCCAACTTATCACTATTTTTCAAGAGTGGCTCTGTTATTGCTGCTCGTCCAGGCCCTATTTCTACTAAATGCTGACCTTTTTGTGGATCAATTGCAGCAACAATATCATCAATAATAGCTTGGTCATTTAAGAAGTTCTGACCAAAACGTTTACGTGCCTTAGGGTATCTTTTTTCACTCATTTATTTCTGCGACTCATAATCATTGTATTAGCCATATCAATGGCAGCCTGTAAGCTAGTCATTTTAGCCTTTCCTGTCCCAGCAATCTCTAATGCTGTCCCATGATCAACTGAAGTTCGGATAAAAGGTAGCCCCAAGGTAATGTTAACTGCCTTACCAAAGCCCTTATGCTTTAATACCGGTAACCCTTGATCATGATACATGGCTAAGACAACATCAAAATCAGACAGCTTTTCCTGAACAAAAACAGTATCAGCGGGCCATGGACCTGAAATGAATAGACCTTGCTGAGAAAAGCGATCTATTACCGGTAAAATAACATCAATTTCTTCCGTTCCTAAATGGCCTCCCTCACCTGCATGTGGGTTTAAGCCACACACAGCGATTTTTGGTTTTTTAATACCAAATTGTTCTTGTAGACTGCTATTAACAATCGTGATTACTTGGCTCAGTGAGTGTTGTGTAATTGCTGGACTAACTTGGCTCAATGGCAGATGTGTTGTAGCAAGTGCTACTCGTAAATCTTGCGTTGCCAACATCATCACAACTTTATCTACATCTGCACCTTCAGCAAAAAACTCCGTATGCCCTGTGAATACAACATTAGCCTCATTAATAACACCTTTATGAACGGGAGCAGTTACAACGGCATCAAACCGTCCATCAAGGCAAGCTTCTAAGGCAAGCTGCAAGGTATCTAACACGTATTGGGAGTTATTCTTATTCAAAACCCCAGCTTCGACCGGGGAAGCTAAAGAGACAGGTAAATAATGTAAACAACCTTGCTTAGCTATGCTGGCCGGTTTAGATAGATCCGCTTTCACTAAAGTAATCGGCATACCTAACTGCCGAGCCCGTTCAGAGATTAATTCAGGATCGGCAATAACAACAATATCACTTGCTTGCTGCTGTTGAGCTAAAGCAACACATAAGTCAGGACCTATTCCTGCTGGTTCACCTGAAGTTAATGCTAATCGAGCAACCGAACTCAAAGGTCGCGATACTCGACATAAGCCTCATCGCGAAGCTCACGTAACCAACTTTCTAGATCTTCTGATATTTTACGCTGTCTAATCTGCTGTCTCGCTTTAGTGCGTTGGAACTCTTCAGCCATATTTTGTTCACGACGATCATAAACTTTTATGAGGTGCCAACCAAAACGACTTTTAAATACACCACTCACTTCTCCCGCATCTAAGGCATCCATTTCCTTCGAAAATTCAGGCACCATAGCACCAGGACTACTCCACCCTAGACTTCCATCTTCAATTGCTGATCCCGTATCATCTGAATGCGCTCTTGCTAGCTCAGCAAAGTCATCGCCATTCAAAACTCGTTCTCTTAATATATTCAACCGTTTTTCAGCATCATTATCTGTTGTCAGCTCATTCGTTTTGATCAGAATATGACTGGCTAATGTTTGTTTAACCAAATGCGTTTCTTCACTTTTTTTATCTAATAGCTTCACTAAATGTAAACCACTTCCGCTTCGTAAAGGATCGCTCACCTGACCAACCGTTAATTTAGGAACCGCATCTGAGAATAACGAGGGCAACTCCCCCTGTTTACGCCAACCAAGATCACCACCCTCCAGAGCATTTTGCCCATCAGAATAGCCTGCCGCCACTTCAGAAAAATCACTACCTTCATCAAGCAACCTCTGAATTTTTGCTAATTTTGCATTTCCATTCTGAACATCTTCCGGTTCAGCTGCTTCTCGAATAGAAATTAGAATATGAGCCAAGTGATAGGCTACTTCGGCGTTTCCTTGAACTGCTTGAGTTGCAAGGTAGGTATCTATTTCTCGATCTGAAACAATCACGCGATCTTCAACCTGACTTTTCCGTAGTCGACTAATAATCATTTCTTCACGAATTGATTCACGAAAATCAGTAAAATCAAAACCATCACTTTCTAATGCGTTTCTAAATTCTCGCAACGACAGTTTATTATTATCTGCAATTTGTCGTAAAGCAGCATTTAGCGCGTCATCGCCAACACGAACGCCTACTCTAGAAGCATTTTGTATCTGAACACGTTGCACAATCAAGCGTTCTAGCACTTGTTTACGTAAAACATCAGAGGGTGGAACAGCCGCATCACGTTGACGTAATTGCTGACGTACTGTTTGTTCCATAGAATCAAGTTCACTTTCAAGTAGAACTTCATTATTAACAACAGCAATGATCTTATCTAACGGTTCAGCCCATGCAACATTCGCCATTATTAAGGCAAGTAGCAAAAATCTAATCATGAAAATTCCAGCAAAAAATGAAGTTAATATGTAACAGTATAGGTAGTTCTAAACGATTATGTAACCATAATGGTAAAACAAGTATGGCAAATACTTAAGGTTAAAAGTTCAATCTAAGAACCATAACCTAAAATACTTTTCTCTAATAATGTTTCTGTTTTTTGACCGAAGTTACCCAAGCCTTTCAACTCTAATTGTAAAAAGATAGCTAAATTACGATCTTCATCAGTAGAGTTATTCACATAATTTCTAACAACGAGTCGAGTAGCCCAACAACAGCTATCATATTCAATCCCCGCTAATCCTTCCAATGTCCGCTGGTCTTTTATCGAGTGATACCAACGTCCCACCATACTCCATTTTTTATTGAATGGTATCCGAGCAGAGATGTCTACTTGTTCCAAGTCATCTCGACGGTAGCGATGGGACACATTCAACAAGCGTCCATTATCACCACGGTACGTCAATGCCAAGGCTGACATATTGTTTGTATCACCATGAGGATTCCACTGAATTTCACTCCGTACAGACCATTCTTCTGCAATAGAAGCTACAACTTCAGCGACCATATCAGAATCAGATTGTGTTTCAGGTGTAGTTCCATTTAATGTGACGGTTCGATCAGAATAATATTGAATCTGCCCCAATGTTGCACGCAATTTTTCACGCCCTGTTTGCTGGTCAATAATTCGTGAGGTTAATGCCAGTGATAATTGATTCGTATCACCTACCCGATCAACACCCGAAAAGCGATCATGACTAAATAGCTGCCCCATACTAAAGGTACGTAATCCCGTGTCAAAAACAGGAATTTCATCTTGATTCCGCTCAGGAATATAAAGATAAAAAGCACGAGGTTCCAAGGTATGAATATAGTTACTTCCTGAAAAAGTCATATCTCGTTCAAAAAACAAACCACTGTCAATACTTGATACAGGCAGAGTTCTAGTTGGTGATGAATTAACAATGGTTGTCCCATTAGCATCTAAATCATATCGAGTATGATGCAAAGCAATTCGTGGAGTAACAAAGGCAGCAGCTGAACGCCATGGCAGGCTCACAGCAGGTTCAATATCAAAACGTTGTCCTGCGACTCTACTCTCATGATCAAACTCGACATACTCCGCAGTCATTTCATAATTTAGCCCCATAATCTGATCTGGTAGACTCCCTTGGAAACGTAGTTGGGGTAATCGTTGATATGGTTTGCTAGTATCCGTTATTGTTTGATAGCCCTGTAAACGCCCAGTAACATTCCAATTATCAGAATAATAACCCACATTTAATAAACGGTTAATGTGTGTCGTACTGGTTAAACTTAAACCTGAACTAAAATCTTCTAAATACGCATTATCAGAGACATAATTATAATCGACATCAGCTTGAAAGCGTGATGTAAACTGACTCTCATGCTTCCATGAAAAATGTTTTCGGTCTTGCTCGTGATAAGGATTGATAACCCCACTATTTTCATCCAAATCATCACTATTAAGGTAGCCAGCATCGAGAATACCTGCATGCTTTTGTTCTAAATATCTAAATTCACCATTAAGCATCAAGCCTCGTTCAGACATATACCGAGGTGTAATTGTTGCATCTTTATTCGGTGATATATTCCAATAATAGGGTGTTCGCAAATCAAACCCAGTCTCATCCGTGCTGCCAGCCGTCGGCGTTAAAAATCCAGACTTGCGTTCATCATTCAATGGAAAACTTAAATAGGGTGAATAAAAAACAGGAATATCGCCAAGTCGAACAACAACATTACGAGCCTCACCCACCGCCTTAACATGATCAAGCTTCACATTCGACGACTGTAATAACCACGAGTCATCCCCTGGTGCGCACGTTGTATAAGTTGCATTTTTCAAATCTGTTCGAGTTGTGCCCTGACGATAAACATACTTAGCCTTTCCTCGAGCATGCCCTTCACGTAATTTATATTCAGCGTCAATCATAGAACCATCATCATCAACTAATGACCATTCAGCTTGCTCAGAATTAAGAATCATGTCGCTATCGCGTATCTGAACATTGCCCCGAGCAGTTACATCACCTGACGTTTTATTATAAGTAGCACGATCTGATGTCAGCTCCTGCCCACCACGTAAAACCTCAACATCCCCAGAAAATACCGATGTACCCTCATCGACTAGCTGAACACCATCAGCTTTAACATCAATCACCTCTTCATCCTGATTAGCGACCACAGGTAAGAATCCATCATTATTAAAACCGCACTGCTCAGACGTCACTTCAGCTTTCACCATGGAGTTAAAGCCAAGCAATGTAGTTGTAAGAATAAAAATCAATTTGCGCATCAGCGGCCTCAACAGTCTTAACCAATAAAAGAATAAAGTATTGGCCAACAATAATAATCATCAATTTATCGCATATAATAAGAAAATCTTCAAATCCCAGCACCATTACCAGCCTACGGTTTGCTTTTGTCTTAGACACATCAATCACTTAGTATATTAACCAAAGAAATCACATCAATAGTAATAATCGAGCTCTCCGTCAGCTATTCGACCATACCGTAATTTATTTTAAATATTATGTTGACACTTAAAACTCAAATCCTTATAGTATGCGCTTCCTTTCGGGGCTATAGCTCAGCTGGGAGAGCGCTTCGCTGGCAGTGAAGAGGTCGACGGTTCGATCCCGTCTAGCTCCACCAGAGAAACCGAAAAGAAAAAGTTTTAGGTCCCCATCGTCTAGAGGCCTAGGACACCGCCCTTTCACGGCGGTAACAGGGGTTCGAACCCCCTTGGGGACGCCATATAGATAAACCGCTTAGATAAAACTAAGCGGTTTTTTTTATGCCCGTACGGAACATTGATTTATTCGCCACATTTAGTTCCCCCTCCCCCAAGCAACAACTATTCTGCAGCAAGATTAATTTAGAAAGCAGTTGACTCCATTGTCCAGTATGTAGGTGATGCTGTTTTCTTTGCATCTCGGACATTCAATACCAGTAGTTACTATATCCCCAAACGCATTCAAGATGCAGGTGAAAGTCGTTATTACAAAAAATTAGTTTGATTAGTAAAAAAGGTCCTAATTGTAGTGGTACAGTAAAAGTAGTTTTTCCCCTATTTCACAGACATTTCTTTTAAGGGTGTTAATTACACACGAACTTAGGCCACCATTAAACACTAGCCATCTTATTATTGAAGAAACTTTTAGTCGAAGAAGTTTCTCAGTTTCATCTGAGGTAGCCACTCAATCGCAGAAGGCACGCCATCCTGTAAGGTAAAAAAGCCTCCATGCCATTCTAAGCTTTATGCTGCCGTCTATAGTTCGCTAAAATTTCTAACAGTGGCATGCAAAACATCAGATACATGGTGTCACGAACTATTGTCATCCCATCATCATCAATTATCCAACCCGATTCACAGATCCCCTCCTCCTCTGAACACATAAAAATCGCCCTACCATTCACACTATATCCCGTTAGACACTGATTACTAAGTGCTTCTAGCCTATTAATCTCAAATCCCGCATCAAATTCAATTGCAATCATTATCTATACCTTAATGAGATAGCTAAATGTAACGACATATAGATCACGCTTAACATACGACAATTTGCGTCGCCTAATGATAAGAAGTTGATTCTATGCTTTTTCACTTCTACTAACCGGTATTGATACAGGTGTCGAGTGAAATAAACACGATATATATTGTATTTGCATCGTCTTCAGCATGCTCTTCAATATGTAAGAGTTGGTCCATCGTTAGCTTTTTGATGATTTTATTATTGCCCATTCTGCTTTGAGGTGATTTAACTAATTCAAAATAGTCAGTACAGGCTTGTTTTACTCTTTCATCATCTAAAAAATCATAAATTTTCTACATTGTTCAAACTCTTCACGGCTGACTTTCTGCCTCCGAGCCTTTCGATTACCTGAAGTTCCCCAAACTAAGGAGGCTATATCCTTATTTATTGCATTTTTTTGAGCTGCACCGAACCTACTATTGTTTTTAGTACATGGAATTGTTGTTTTGACCTCCGCAAGCGTTTTTTTCCCCGATGAGTCATTGATTATACGAATATCATATCCATTAGCATTAGAGTGAGCAGTTTTATCTACTACCTTCCCATACCGACTTTTTATGAAAGCCTCCGTGATTCTTTGGGTGAATTGATTATGTATACAGTTAGTGAACTCTTTTAGCCTTAAAAATTGTTCCATA
>ENA-OSET01002777-OSET01002777.1-sediment-metagenome-genome-assembly--contig:-NODE-2777-length-16582-cov-47.063011_pt1 | contig 16582 bp, 18 predicted proteins | sample MGYA00237882_ERZ534229 | MGnify/ENA primary metagenome ERZ534229 (study PRJEB26408, sample SAMN06266212) | sediment metagenome | isolation source: Hudson Canyon methane seep mesocosm | place... | reverse complement strand
CAAAGACCCATTCAAACCACCAGTGATTTAGCTAACTTTTGGAATACCTCCTATTTCGATGTCGCCAAAGATATGCGAGGTAAATACCCCCGACATAGATGGCCAGAAAAGCCTTTGTTAGAAAAACCGGGACACTCAATCAAACATCGGCGTCACTAAGCATTGAAAACAATACGAATATTCTGAACAAAAAGCATCATGTATAAGAGTGTCATTCGCATCATTTTCACACCTTGATTAAAATAATCAACGACATCTGATGCGGCTCCTGCGTAATTAATTTCTCCTTTCAGCCACAAAGCAACAAAGCAACAAAGCAACAAAGCAACAAAGCAACAAAGCAACAAAGCAACTAAAATCGTTTTCCAATACAGGGAAGCGCTTCTAAATATACTTATGCTGATTTATGCTATCGAAAAACAGTATTTCACTTTAAGTGCTTTCAGTTAGTTTTTTGTTCCGTAAACTGATCGGCATAAAAAATAAAAACCGTCACTCGCAGGAATTATTTATGACCACCTATCTCAGAACCCCTGATAGTCGCTTTGAAAAGTTACCAAATTACCATTTTGATGCCAACTACCTAGACGTGGGTGGTTTGAGAATGCACTATGTTGATGAAGGTCCGAGCAAAGCTGATCCTGTATTAATGCTACACGGCGAGCCTAGCTGGTCTTATTTATACCGGTATATGATCCCGGTTTGCGCCGCAGCTGGCCACAGGGTGATCGCTCCCGACTTGATTGGCTTTGGCAAGTCTGACAAGCCACTTAAAATATCTGACTATAGCTACCAAACCCATATTGATTGGCTGTTATCACTAATTAAGCAGTTAGACTTACAGAATATCACTTTAGTGTGTCAGGACTGGGGCTCACTCCTTGGACTGCGTTTGGCCGCTGAACACGAACACCGCTTTAAAGCTATTGTGATTGGTAACGGCATGCTGCCAACAGGTGAGGAAAAAATCCCAAAAGCTTTCAAACTATGGAAAGCCTTTGCTTTAAATAGCCCATGGTTTCCCATCGCACGCATTGTAGAGTTTGGAAGCTTTAAGTCTTTTAGTAAAGATGAGAGACGCGCTTACGATGCTCCTTTCCCGTCAAAAAAATATAAAGCAGGAACTCGCGCCTTTCCCGCTCTCGTTCCAACAACAACCAAAAATCCAGCCTCCGAAGCCAATAAATCTGCGTGGAAAATTTTAGATAAGTGGCATAAACCTTTTTTAACGGCTTTTAGTAATGGCGACCCAATTACCAAAGGTGGCGATAAATACATGCAAAAACGAATTCCCGGGGCCAAAGGCTTAAACCACGTGACCTTAAAAGGTGGACATTTTTTACAAGAGGATGCTGGTACAGAGTTTGCGAAAGTCGTGAATGATTTATTGCAGACAATAAAAAGCCCAGCATGAGCTGGGCAAATAACAACAAAATGAAATCTTTAAAAAGGGTTGGTTCGGGAGAGGCGGGCCTGAATCGTCTCTCCGTACTTCAATGTTGTAATAATAGCGGCCGTGAACCAATAAGTATGTTGTAGAAGTTTTTCAAGTTGTAACATTTCATTAACACATCAGTTCTAACACTAAAGAGACAGGCAATAAAAAACCCAGCAAATTGCTGGGTCAACTACTACAAAAATGAAATCTTTCAAAAAGGTTGTTTCGGGAGTTGCGGGCCTGAATCGCTCCTCCTTACTTCAATGATTTAATAATAGTGATGGGCAGCCAATAAGTATGTTGTAGAAGTTTTTCAATTTGTAACATTTCATTAACGTGACGCGCGTCACAGATTTTGAAATTCAAACTTTATCTGAAAAAGGCAGCACAACCCCAAAAATACTACCGATCTGACAATTAGGCCGGTAATGAATTTCACCCTGATGAAGATCTATAATTTTTTTACAGATCGACAAGCCTAGACCGGTACTTCGCTCTCCCGCAGTTGGCTGTGTTGAAATTTTGGAGAATGCTTTAAACAGCAAATGCTGCTCTTCTTTTGGAACCCCCCCGCCTTCATCGATTACCTCTATACGGACTTTTTTATTATTATTTGATAGACATACAAGAATTTTACTATCTAACGGGGAGTATTTAATTGCATTGGATATTAGGTTTTGCACAACTTCTTTTATTCTGACTTCATCTGCATTAACCCAAATAGCCTGTACGGGCGTATCCAAGTCTAGCTTCTGCCCTTTATCCTGAGCTATTAGTTGCACATCCTGAACAACTTTTTCCAACAATGATGTCAAATTTATCTTTTCTAAGTTAATAGAAATACTTGCGCTCTCAATTGCACTCATATCAAGTAGACCATTAAGCAGAGATTCCATTTCTTCAGCGGCTTCACAGGCTAAATCTACTAGCATCTTCCCATGCTCAGTTTTAACCTCACGTTCCAGCATGGAGCCCGCAGACAATACCACCCCCAAAGGGCCTCTAATATCATGAGCTGCCATTCCTAAAAGCTCATTTTTTTGTTCGTTTAATTCCCCCAGACGATCAAACTGGTCAAGTAACTGTGCATTGGCATTTACACGGCATGCGACTTGCTCTTGCTGGAATGGTTTCAATAAGAAGTCATTACCACCATATTTCATAAACTTAGCAATCTGTTCAGAAGAAGCTTTTCCAGAAACACCAATAACAGACATCTGAGCGACGTTATAACGTCGCCTTAATTCACTTAATAGCTCAAAACCATCCATCTCATCCATGACTAAATCTACCAGAATAATACGGAATTTTTCCCCTTGCTCTAGTAGATCCAAGGCTGCCTGACCTGATCTAACGGCGGTTACTTGATAACACTGTTGCTCTAATAAGGCTTTCAGAATTTCTCTGGATGATCGAGCATCATCTACCACTAACAGTTGTGTTTCACGATTGATCGATAGACGCTGTATCATGCGCACAACATAATCTATATCTTGTACGCCTTTTTTAAGTACATAGTCCGCCACACCTAGGTTCAAAACAGTGTCTCTAAGCTTCGAACTAAAGTTACCTGTAAAAGCAATACAAGGGATATTCTCCTGCCCCATTAATTTTGCTGCAGCCGCATCATCTGCATCAGGTAAATTCAAATCAGTCACGGCAATAAATATTTCATCACGGTGCTGGTTAACTAGCTCAACAGCTTCCATATAATTGAAAGCAGTAATAACGTCAAAATCACTGCCTTCTCGAATTGCTGATTCGACACTCAATGCAAACACACGGCTATCTTCAACAATAAGCACTGTATTCTTCATCGCTTACTATGCCTTTTAAACGAAGGGTTCTCAGAAATTAATATAACTTAGTTACTATAGACCAGATATCCATTTCTAACAGCCAAATCATAAGACAAATTATTTACTGTAAGATAGAATATTTGACTCGTTTAACCTAATTATTTAAAGGCTCTTTTTTGATGGAAAAATACACAAGAACAGGTGTTTTCTTAATCCTGATTTTACCGCTATTATCAAATTTATCTTTAGCGAGCCCGCTAACAGCACAAACTATTGAACATTGGCTGCAATCTCAGTCAGCCTTGGAAGAGTGGGGAAAAAACAATGAGGATAAGTTCCAATCGAAAGCTGAGCAAGCTGAAGACAGCCAAATAGATGACCATAGAAACCCCATGGACATGTCGATCGAGAGTATCATCCAGCCATTAAAGTCAGCAGGCCTTTATGATTCCGCCAAGACAATTGTAAACAAATACCGGTTTAACAGCCTTGAAGATTGGGCTGACGTTACTATTCGAATCACTACTGCAGCAGCTGTCCTTGAATACGAAAGTAACCCAAAAGCGATGGACACAACTGAGCTAGAAGCACTTCAAAACTCACCGCAAATCTCCCCCCAACAAAAAAAACTCATTACTCAAGCCATCGAACAAAATAAAGCGGTCATTAAACAACTACTCGAAAATACCAACGATGCAGACAAACAAGCCATCAAACCATTTCTTAAACGCATTCATCAGCTAATGAACGAACCCTATTAAGAGCGCATTACCATGGTAAAATCTGATATTGAAGCACTGACCAAAAAGCACCCGGGCTTAACACATTCAGATGATAGAAAAGTACTATCTCATGTCCAGCGAGAACAAGATGACTGGATTTTGAATACTATTATGATTGAAGACTGCGAAGTGCCATTTCAATTTAAACGAAAAAAACTATACCAAAAACTCAAAGGTGCGCGTGTAAATTTAACCTACTACCCTGATATACAAAAAGTGGCGGGTATGAATTTTGAAATAATGAAAATCGTGCGTATTAGAATTTCTTAACCACAAGCTATAGGAGCTTATCACTACTATGGACGGTTTCATTCATCTGGTGAGCCACATAATTTAAGCCTTCAGAAATAGAAGCAAGCGACTGAGTACTCTCAATAAGCTCATGAGCCGACTTCTCATTACCCTGAATAAGCCCTTCAGCCTGAGAACTTTTTTCAACGACATTTTCAATATCACTATATTGCTGCACTGCAATTTCGGCAGCTTCTGATACTTGAGAGACAATTTTTTGCACTGATCCGACGGCATTATTTAAACGCTCACCTGAAACATTTACGATCGCCTCGCCTTCTTCAATATAATTTGTTGCTGTTTCTAAAATTTTTCGAATTGTTTCTGTTGACTCATTACTACGAGTGGACAGTGTTCGAACTTCATCCGCAACGACCGCAAAGCCCCTACCTTGATCTCCTGCACGCGCCGCCTCAATCGCTGCGTTTAAGGCCAGTAGATTCGTTTGATCAGCTATATCACTGATTATTTTCATTGCGGTCAAAATTGAATCATTACTCTCTCGAATATGTGCCATATACTCAATCGCTTTAGCCATTGAATTTGCACTTTCAGTAACATCCAGCTCAGTTTTCTCAGCTTCTTGCTTAACTTGTTTTATTATTTGAGTTGAATTATTAACAGAGCTCTCCATTGAATTTAAAGTATCATTCATGACGTGAGTCACGCTAACCTGTTGCTCAAGACTACTATTAATATTATTACTTTGTTGCACCATACTTTGCATGGTACTTGACAATTCGTCAGATGAATTAAGCAGAGTCTCAGCTCTGAGCGTCGCATCTTGTAATATCCCGCCCAAATGTGACGAAACCTCATCAGAACGAGTTAAATGCATTTGAGCCTCCTTAACAGCCCTATCTGAAACATCCAAGGCGTCATAGCGAACCCTATTGGTAAACCAGAGCGTTACACCAATCACTACAATTGGTAAAAGGTAACCTGAATAAATATTGATTTTTATCTGCTTCGCATCAAGTTCAAAGTGAGGGTATCCATAGCCAGATTGATCACCGACAACAAGCAGAACTGTAAAAACAGACATTACAATAAACCACATTAAGCCAAAACGATTATCCGTGATAAGGTAAGCAAACACCATCACACCAACAATCCAAAAAATATGAGCAGAGTGAATTGCTTCCAAATGGTAGATCAAAGAGCCACAGTAAATCACCATTAAACTGACACTTAAATTGGCTAAAAGCATACTAGGTAAAACTTTGTGTTTATTTAAAACCCCAATTAGGGGCGCACCTATTACCAAAACCCAGGCCCAATTGGCCAGTGAATCGTAACCAAGTCTGGTCCATTTAATTAGGCTATACAAAGCGGCCAAAAAAGAAACAATACAAGCAAAGGCAATTATTTTTTGTTGTAAGCTATTCTGCTTATTCTCTGCATCTGCAGGCAATGTAAACTTGTAAAATTCACTAAATGGGTTAGCCAAAACTAAATCCTTAAAGAAATCAAAATAAGCCAGTGAATAAGAGAACACCCACTGCAACACTACTCATAATTAAAGTTCCAAATTCATAATATGTAAAGTATATGCGCACTTCCGCATCCAGAATTACAGCTACATTTACTTATTAATCACTCAAGTTTTTACTAGCACAAACCAAAAAAATGACATTTTTATTCCAAAATGAATTATTAGAGCATATACTCTAATTAGAGTGATTGCTCTATCTTCTTATTTTGACCAATCATAACAATCAAATCTACCTGAGACACCCTATGCTATTTTCTTTAAAAGTTCCGTATTACAAAGGCCTGGCAAAAGTAATGAAAGTTGCCGCTGCAATTGTCCCAATGCCTAAGCCTACACTATTTACTGGAGAAGACTCTTCTCTTGAGCTATGTCAGGCTATAGACCAGCTAGGGTATAAAAAGATTTTGATTGTAACGGATGAAGTCTTAGTAAAAATTGGTTTATTGGATAAGATTAAAGCTCAATTAGATGAGCTCAACATAACTTACGTTATTTATGACGGTATTTTACCTGACCCCACCTATGATCAAGTTCATACAGGTTTAGAGATTTTACGCAATAACAATTGTGAAGCAGTTCTGGCTGTTGGTGGTGGTTCTCCTATTGATGCAAGTAAAGCAATTGCCGCAAAAGCGACCAATAACAAACCTTTAGAAAAAATGGCTGGTCTATTTAAGCTACGTAAAGCTCCGTTGCCATTTTTCGCAATTCCTACCACAGCAGGAACAGGCTCAGAAGTAACTATTGTATCAGTCGTATCCGACCCAGTTACCCACCAGAAAACACCTATAATTGATCCTAAGCTTGTACCTATGATGGCGGCACTGGATGGGTCTCTAATGCTAGGGTTACCCGCATCAGTTACAGCAGCAACGGGAATGGATGCATTAACCCATGCTATTGAGTCATTCATTTCTGTGAATGCCACGCCTGATACTGACGCCTACGGCTTAGCCGCTACGCGTTTAATTATGGAAAATCTGGAAACAGCAGTTAAAGACGGTAAAAACTTTGAAGCGCGACAAAACATGGCTATGGCGTCTTATTACGCAGGTCTAGCCTTCACGAAAGCCAGCGTAGGATATGTTCATGCGATAGCACACAACTTCGGTGCTTATTACTCAACACCACACGGCTTAGCCAATTCAATTGTTTTACCTCATATTCTGGATTATTCAAAAGAGTCAATCATTGATCGACTTGCTCAACTCGCTGAAGTAAGCGGATTAAAGAAAGGCAAAGAAACGAACAAGCAATTGGCCGACAAGTTTATTGCCAAAGTGCGCAGCATGCTGAAAGAGTTTGATATCCCTGAACAGCTGGATTCGCTAAAAACTGACGATATTCCTAAGATTGCTAAATCTGCACTCGAAGAGGCACATATGAACTACCCGGTTCCTAAGTATATGAACCAGAAGATGTGCGAGTCATTACTAACAAAGATGGTTGCTTAACTTAAGACCCAAAAAGGCAAATATCGTACATTTCTATTGACATGAGACTATTAAAACGGCATAGTCTCGCGTCATTTTTATATAGGCTTAGGTTTTTACCCAAGCCCGTTAATCAAGTAATTCGCGAACATTAGGAGCAATACGGTGGCCAACTCCCCATCTTCAAAAAAGCGCGCGCGTCAGCAAGACAAACGCCGCCAGCACAATAACAGTCAACGTTCTATGGTTAGAACATACATCAAAAAAGTAGACTCTGCAGTTGCTAGCGGAAACTATGATAATGCTCAAGCAGCATTTCTAGCCGCAGCGCCAATCGTCGATAAGATGGTTAACAAGGGAGTCTTCCCTAAGAATAGAGCTGCTCGCATCAAGAGCACATTAAACGCTCGAGTAAAAGCACTTAAAGCCTAAGCTCTTAAGTACTTATACCGCATAAAAAAACCGGCAAGTGCCGGTTTTTTTATGCTCGATTTTAGCTTAAACACACCTACACCAGAACCAAGTTATCCCGATGTATCAACTCTGGCTCATGACTATAACCTAAAATACCGATAATCTGATCACTAGAGCACCGCAAAATACGCTTTACATCTTCAGCATCATAGTTGATCAATCCTCGCGCCAACTCTCGCCCTGAAGCATCGACACAAGAAACAATTTCACCTCGCTTAAATCGACCCGAAACAGCACTCACCCCTACAGAAAGCAAACTCTTCCCTTCCTGCTCAAGCTTCCTGACAGCACCACTGTCAAGCTCAAGCCGACCTTTTATCTGCAAATGTCCAGCTAACCATTGCTTTCGCGCCACCTGACGACTAGTAGAAGGTAACATTAATGTTCCCAGCAGCTCGCTTTTTCGTAAGCGCAGCAACACTGATGGCATGCGCCCACCAACTACCACTGTATACGCCCCAGAACGAGCCGCCAAACGCGCCGCACGAACCTTTGTTACCATACCACCGCGCCCTAAGCCTCCAGACTCTCCTGAAGCCATCGAGTCCAAACCAGCATCTTCTGCCTGCACCTCTCCCAAAAGCTTTGCATCCGCATGTTTTCGAGGGTCCTTATCAAACATCCCATCCTGATCAGTCAATATAATTAAACCATCCGCTTCAATCAGGTTCGCGACTAACGCGCCCAAGGTATCATTATCACCGAAACGAATTTCATCAGTCACCACCGTATCATTTTCATTAATAATCGGAATAGCACCCAACCCTATAATTGACTGAATCGTACTACGCGCATTCAAATAACGCCTTCTATCAGAAAGATCATCATGCGTCAGCAACACCTGAGCAGTATGAAAGCCATATTTTTGAAAATTTTCCTCATAAGCCTGAACCAAGCCCATCTGCCCCACCGCAGCAGCAGCCTGTAGCAAATGAAGCTCTGCTGGCCGTGATTTCATCCCCAAACGCGACATACCTTCTGCCACGGATCCCGATGAAACCAGAACCAGCTCAAGCCCCTGAGATCTTAGCTCAGCCAACTGCGCAACCCAGCCTTCAATTAAGTCACGCGCAAGCCCTTTACCATCATCTGTCAGCAAAGCACTACCAATTTTAACAACCCAGCGCTTAGACTTGCCTAATTTTGAGCGCGATACACTCATAGTTTCCCTCACAACCTGCATTCACAACCTGAGACAAATAATTTACTCGGCATAAACCACTTCAGCAAGATCATCATCGTCATCATCAAAATCATCAAAGTCATCACCCTCCTGCACCACCCCAGCTTCTTGGCGCATCCTGCGAGCAAGTTTAAACGCTTCGATATTATCTCTGGCCTCTGTCTGCATCTGCATCTTTAAAGCAAGCTCAGCTTCCGCTAAAGCCTCATCTTCAGCCTCAGCATCATTCTTTTCATCAATCCAAGTCATGACATCATGACAAAGCGGTTTAAGACCCTCAGATTTAATGGCTGAAATATTATAAACAGGCCCTTTCCAATCAAGCACCTCAACAAGCTGCCGACACACTTCTTGCTGTTGATCTTCAGGCAACAAATCCAACTTATTTAAAACCAACCAACGATCCCGAGACGCAAGTGTTGGACTAAATTTCTCTATCTCAGCTGCAATTGCCCGAACCGCATGCTCCGGCGTCACATCATCATAAGGCGCCATATCAACAACGTGCAGCAACAAACGCGTTCTAACCAAGTGCTTTAGAAAACGAACTCCTAAACCAGCACCTTCAGCAGCCCCTTCAATCAAACCTGGAATATCAGCAACCACAAAGCTCTTATGCTCCTGAACCCTAACCACACCCAAATTAGGTACTAAGGTTGTAAAAGGATAGTTTGCTACTTTTGGCTTTGCCGCCGAAATTGAGCGAATCAATGTTGATTTACCAGCATTTGGCATCCCTAAAAGACCAACATCAGCTAAAACTTTAAGCTCTAAACGAAGATTCCTCCCCTCTCCCTCACTCCCCTTACTTGTTTGCCTAGGTGAGCGATTAGTGCTCGACTTATAGCGAGTATTCCCAAGACCATGAAAGCCCCCTTGAGCCACAATCAACTCCTGGTTTGCCTCCGTCAAATCCCCAAGCACTTCCTCAGTATCGATATCAAAAACAGTTGTACCAACCGGAACCTGCAAATATAAATTTTCACCTTTTGCTCCAGTACATTCTCGCCCTCTTCCTTGCTCGCCAGACTCCGCTCGATAGTGCCGCTGGTAACGATAATCTATCAAGGTATTGATTGACTCACCTGCGACCAAAACGACAGATCCGCCATCACCACCATCACCACCATCAGGCCCGCCTTTTGGAATATACTTTTCTCGACGAAAACTTAGACAGCCATTCCCGCCCTTTCCTGCCTGCACATCAATAGTCGCTTCATCTACAAACTTCATGGTATACCCTCTCAGAACTCAAGACACTAACACTGCTTTTAGCTTATTACTTACCCAAACAAACCAACGACCACACTACTACTATCGTTACATAGTGAATATAGTTTACTTGCAAAAAAAAAGCCCCGCACTGCGGAGCTCTTTTTGATTCTATTCAATCAAAACATAAAACGAGCTGCTTAGTCTGCAGCCACAATCGAAATATATTTACGATTCAATGGACCCTTTACTACAAATTTTACAACACCATGAGCCGTTGCAAATAATGTATGATCCTTACCACAACCAACATTATCACCAGCATGGAAACGTGTGCCACGCTGACGAACAAGAATGTTACCTGCTTTAACTACTTGGCCGCCATACATCTTGACGCCTAAGCGTTTGGATTCCGAATCGCGACCGTTATTGGTACTACCACCAGCTTTCTTGTGAGCCATTTCAATACTCCTAATATTTGGTTATTGATTAACCTTTAATTCCAGTAATCTTCACCTCAGTAAACCACTGACGATGACCCATTTGCTTCATGTGGTGCTTACGACGCTTGAACTTCATGATTTTAACTTTTTCATGACGACCATGACTAACAACTTCCGCTGTTACTTTAGCGCCTTTAACTTCAGGCTCACCGATTTTAACAGCTTCACCATCAACAATTAATAAAACACGATCAAAGTCGATTTTTCCACCAACTTCTACTTCAATTTTTTCTAGCTTTAGCACTTCACCTTCGATTACACGGTGTTGCTTGCCACCACTTACGATCACAGCATACATAATATTGCTATCTCCAAAATATTTCTAAGCTCTTTCCTCAAAAAAAAGCATTTTCCCCACCAGCTCCGACCTTAACAAAATGGAAACTAGCTCGTCATACCATCACTTACACTGTCTGTTTCTAAAGGAAGCACTTTGGCAACCCTATAACAGAGAACGACTATGACTTTTAGGGCGCGTGATTCTATTCGATTCCGCCATCTGATGCAAGGATATTCCACAGCCATTCTGTATCCAGCTATATTTAGCACCCATTCTACGCTAAAGCAGCAGATAGGCAGGGGGTTTTCTTGACAGAAACAACGTCTCGCCATAGCATAAGCTGTTAAGAAAATCAGAATAAACCATCAAGAATAAAGATTGCGTTTATTTTTGCATTACAGCCCTCCGAACAAAGATGTTTATACATGCAAATCGAAGAAATTTACCAAACAGTTGAACAAGACTTCAATTGCGTCAACCAACTCATTTCCAGCCAACTTTCCTCTGATGTTCCTTTAGTTGAAAAGATAGCTCAATATATTGTCGAAAGTGGCGGTAAACGGATGCGCCCGCTTCTGGTTTTATTAACCAGCCGAGCATTAAATTATGAGGGTGACGAACATAGCAAACTCGCAACGATTATTGAGTTTCTTCATACCGCAACATTACTACATGACGATGTGGTTGATACTTCAGATTTAAGGCGTGGCCGCTCAACCGCTAATGCAAAGTGGGGCAATGCTCCCAGCGTATTAGTTGGCGACTTTTTATACTCTAGAGCCTTCCAAATGATGGTTGACATGCAAAACATGCCGATTATGGGGGTATTATCTAACGCCACGAATGTAATTGCCGAAGGTGAGGTTTTTCAGTTAATGAACTGCAAAAACCCGGACATTAGCGAAGCAGATTATTTTGAAGTCATCAAAAATAAAACCGCCATGCTTTTTGAAGCAGCATCACACTCTGCAGCAATATTATCAAACGCATCAGATGAAGCTCAAACAGCCATGAAGCTATTTGGCTTACATTTAGGCCTAGCATTCCAATTGGTAGATGACATGCTCGACTACATTGGCGACGTAGAAACTATGGGCAAGAATGTTGGTGATGATCTGGCAGAAGGCAAACCAACGCTTCCCCTGATTTACGCAATGAAGCATGGTTCAGAAAGTGACTCAACACTCATCCGTAAATCAATTAGAAGCGGTGACATATCCAAATTAAAAGAAATTTGTGAAGCAGTAAAACGTTGCGGCGCACTGGAATACACTCAAAAAGCTGCCGAAAATGCCTATATGGAAGCCTGCAAGTGCTTAGAGGTGCTACCAGAATCGCCTCACAAAGCAGCATTACAAGGCCTTGCAAAACTGGCCGTATATCGCAACAAGTAAATCCACCCATGACTATTAGCAAGTAAACACTCTATACTGTACCAAAACCAAGAAACACTAATAAACAGATCACTCTTTAACTGAGCTATTTACATGCAAGTGCTTTCAGAACTCGATTCTTCTTTTTTATTTCTTGAAACAAATAGAACACCACTTCATGTTGGCGGCATCTATGTTTTCAAAAAAAACACTAGTCGCTCCAAATTCAGCTTTAATCGTTTTCGAAGCATTCTTGAGTCAAAACTTGGTAATGAACCTTTTTTCCGCGAGCGACTTGTAGAATCTCCTTTAAATTCTGACCTTCCTGTGTGGGCTGAAGATCCTAACTTCGATCTTGATAACCACTTGCATTACGTTAACTTAAATGAAAGCTCTTCCAAACACACTCTTATGAGCCTAAGCTCAGAAATATTCAGTATACCAGTGGATCGTAGCCGCCCGTTATGGAGCGCCACTTATATTGACGGATTAGATCAGGAAAAAGGGTTCAATAAACAACACTTTGCTTTAGCACTCAAAGTGCACATTACCGCAATCGATGGCATTACAGGCGAAGACATTCTCAGCCAATTACTCCATGTAAGCCCCGAACTATCTGAAATAGAACCCATTGAAGAATGGAACCCCAAACCTTTGCCTGAAACTGAAAGCTGGCTAGGGGCCGCTTACAACAGCGTGCTTACATTACCAAGCAGACTCACTGACTTTGCAAAAGACACCGCTTCTTCAGCATTTTACTCGATACTCTATGAGCATTTTCAGAAGTTAAACCTACCTGCAAGCTTAATGAGCGTTGCCGCTACACCAATTAACCAGCAAATTTCAAACAAACGGGTGATAGACAATCTTGAAATCCCGCTTAATGATATTCGTGCAATTCGACAAAGTTTAAAAAACGTTACAACAAATGATATTGTGATGGGAATTTGCGCCGAAGCAACATCAAACTACTTGAAAGATATGAGTTCATCGCCCAAGACACCATTAATTGCTTTGGCGCCAATCTCTGTCAGATCTACTAACTTAGACGTAAAGTCTGGTAATCAGCTTACAGCCACCTTATTTTCTTTGGCTACCACCGAACAAAACCCAATCAAACGCATTCAGCTAATTCATGAAACAGCAACCTCATCCAACAGTTATGATGCTGCAATCGCTGCAAGTAAATTAACAGAGTTAGTTCCATCATGTATCGCGGGTTTATCCGCAAGAGTTTATTCCGAGTTCTTACTCGCTCAAAAACACAAACCGATGTTCAACCTTCCTATCACCAACATTCCAGGGCCTCAGTTTCCACTCTATTTTGACGAGAATGAACTAACGAAATACATTTGCACTGCGCCATTATTTGACGGCATCGGCTTAGCCCTGATGATTGTTAGCTATAATGGGAGTTACAGCGTCACGAGCACCTATTGCCCCGAAACCCTTGTACTTGAGAAGCCATTTACAGAGTATTTAAGTGAAGCTTTGGAAACAATAATGCGAGAAAAAGATAATGCTGAATCGCTTGATCTTGCAGAGGAAAATCCTGCTGCAACAGGCATAATCGAAGGCGTCACCGGCCTGGTAAACAACCTATTTTCATTAGGAAAATAGGTTGTAAGGTACAAGCAACCCGCCTACAAAAACGATGTACCCCTCGGTAATAATTAACCTTACTTTTGAAAAGCCCAAACTAAAAAAGATTTTTTCTCATCGGCACTTGCTGACTTCCATAACACTTTCAATGCCTCTAGTGCTTGTAAGTTTGATGTTTCAGGCATTACTTTATTTTTCTCCATGGCAATTTTTTCTTTTTCCTTAAGCGCCTCATATACACCAGCCTCAGTAGAAACGGCAACGACATTCAGATGAGAATCTATGATTTCTGCTTCGAACACAGCGGCTATGGTTTTCGCTTCTCTGACATTCTGAGCAACTTCAAACCTGAAGTTTAGTTGCTCTCCAGCTTTAGCATGTATCAAAACCTCTTTAGAGTCTGATACTATTTTGTCTGCACGCGGAGCATCTTCATCACCACGCATCGCTTTTCCCCAAATACTTTCATACTGAAAAACGACTAAATTTTCTCCTGGCTTAAGCCCGTAATTTACTTCAATATCACTAAGTAAATAGTTTGTAACCGCTTTACCATTAATCGATAACACAACAATATTTTCAGGCGCCTTTAATACTGATAACTGCATTGCGGCTAAAGTATCACCCTCGTATGTTTTAACAATTCTTCCGCTTGAGCATGCGACTAGAAACAAGATACTCAAAATAACCCCCAGCCTAGCGGTGAATAAACCTACCTTCATACATAACCTCTTTGATAATCAACTTAGACAAGATACACATTTCATCCAACACTATACCGAGCTATAAACGGATTGCACTTTTTCTTAACATTTAAAGACAAGAAAAATTGAATTTTCTTGTTTTTGTTGTACATTAAAAGGAACCGACATATTTTCCTTATGAAGTCGCATTAATTAATGCGACCTAAAATAACAAAAAGAAGGAAGTTGCAATGAGTAAGACGCAGCAAAGAAGCAATGAAGTAGGTGAAGTTCCATTCAGGAGTAGCCGCTTTTTCAGCGTTGGTACAAAATGGTACTTTTCAACCCGTGAAGGGTTTGATAGCGGCCCCTATGCAAACAAGCAAAGAGCCGAATCAAGCTTACAGCGTTTTTTGGCAATCATTACCAAACTACCTCAAGCCTACCAAGCCAGTCATTAAACAAGGTAAGGTCAGGCGATAAAAAAATGAATTCCTTGCAATACGATCAAGGCGTAAACACCTGCCCAAACATCATCAATCATTATACCTAAACCACCATGCACATGACGGTCAAAATAACGAATAGGCTGAGGCTTCCAAATATCAAATATCCGAAATAATATAAAACCCAAAATAATCCACCCCCAACCAGGAGGAGCTAAAATCATAGTAACCCAGTATCCGACAAACTCATCCCATACAATTCCTCCATGGTCATGCACCCCTAAGGATTTTGAAGCTTTATCGCATAGCCATACTCCTAATATAAATGTTACCAACAACATCAATAGATAGGCATATAAAGGTAAAAATTGAAGAGGCAAATACAATAAAACCGCGACAGCAGTTCCTGCCGTTCCAGGCGCTTTTGGAGCGCAACCACTTCCAAAGCCAAAAGCGGCAAAATGCGCAGGGTTAGATAAAAAACCACTCGGCAATTTTTTTGTTGCGCCAGCCTCTTTGTTGAATTCATTTGAATTACTCAAAATGCTTATATCCCATACTTTTTGAACTTTGTATATTATTTTTCACAACAACCCCACTACCTTCATTTACTCGACCAATTTTAGTGTAAATATGCGATGTTTTTTGTTCGTTTAATATCTCCCAATTAGATTCAGAAATAGTAAATAACAATTCATAATCGTCTCCGGCACTCAGAGCAAACCCGCAAGCATTACCTGCCTGCTCTACTAATAGCGCTTCTGACATAGGGAGACTTTCTGAGTCAATTTCCAACTCTACTTTTGATTTTTCCGCAATATGAGATGCATCGGCCAATAGTCCGTCTGATATATCAATACAAGCACTCGCCAGCAAACGAAGCTGAAGGCCCTGCACTATTCTGGGTGAAGGGTAATAGTATCTATTCAAGAGGAATGACTGGCCATCTGTAAGTAGCTTATCATCAACCCTATCAAGGATCGTAAGCGCTGCACCCGCATCACCCAAAGTTCCTGTAACAGCAATAATATCGCCCACTTTAGCTCCTGAACGCATTAATGCTTGCCCTGTAGGTATTAAACCATGCACTTGCAAAGAGATGGTTAAAGGGCCTTTGGTAGTATCACCTCCCACAAGAGGAAAATGAAATTGATCAGCAAGCGTTTTTAATCCTAACGAAAACTCAGACAACCACTCATAATTTGAAACTGGCAAGGTAAGAGACAAGGTAAAATGTGACGGCTCAGCTCCCATGGCAGCTAGGTCACTCATAGCTGCAGCCAACGCACGATAAGCGATTTTTTGGGGTGGAGAACCGGGAAGAAAGTGTATGCCTTCAACCATGGTATCCATAGAGATGCATAAAGATTTGTCGCTCGGGATACTAATTACAGCACAATCATCACCAACCCCCAAACCAACTACATCAGTCTTAGGACCTACACCCTCAAAAAATGCCTTAATGAGATCAAATTCTGAAAGTGTAGCAGGCATAAGTCAGTCACTTTATGGCGATTAATTTACTCAGGGATAAAGTTAAGAATGCTTATTTCGTGTTTCTGCAGCACGAAGTCGTAAACTCAACTTG
>ENA-OSET01002776-OSET01002776.1-sediment-metagenome-genome-assembly--contig:-NODE-2776-length-16585-cov-22.352920_pt1 | contig 16585 bp, 11 predicted proteins | sample MGYA00237882_ERZ534229 | MGnify/ENA primary metagenome ERZ534229 (study PRJEB26408, sample SAMN06266212) | sediment metagenome | isolation source: Hudson Canyon methane seep mesocosm | place... | reverse complement strand
TTTCATACGGGCTACATTATTAAAAATTTTGTTTTTCCGATACATCAAGGGATTTAGTGCATCAAATTTCATACAAACCAACACATTTTTTTATAGCCGCTTGCTCTTAAATGGTTTTTTCACCCGCACCTAAGCGTATCTTTATAATCAATTTATCGCCTACCTTTTCCCTTAAGGCGACAATATCGTATATTTTTTTCTTTTCCAGAATACAGTTTTTTAGATACAGTCTATCGTCATAATAAACTTCCGCGACTTCCATACCCGGTTCTAATTTAGTCCAGGATATTTCCACAACCGGTCTTTCATTTTCATCTTTAGTTTCTTTTAAAACAGCAAGAAACGTATCTACAATAACGGGGTCGTAAAAGGTATCTTTCTTTTTTATTAATCGTTCCTGTACATCTTCTACAGACATACTCTTGCCCGTCATAGAGCCTTCTAAAAATGCAATATAATCTCTGACAACATTTAATATACGGGCTCCTCTGGGAATTTGTTGATTGGATAAACCATCCGGGAAACCGCTGCCGTCAAAATGTTCAAACTGGTATTTAATTAGAGTAGAGGCATCTTTTAATTGCACCATTTCCTTTAATAAGGATTCGCCTTCCAAAGCATGTTTTAAATAACTGTTTCTGGTCTCTGCCTTCATTTCAAAAAAAGCTTGTGACAACAATTCATCAGCCAGACCCATTTTGCCAATTTGTAATAACAAACCTGCATATAAAATACTTTTAGTATCGATTTCAGACATGCCTAACTTTATAGCAACAAGCCGGGAAAAATTAGCAATATAAGTAGAATGTCCACTGCGGATACCCGGACGCATTTCAATAATTTTTGCAAATGTTTTAATTGAATCCGTGTATTGTTTCTTTAGAGTTCCATGCGCTTTATCTAGTTGCCTAAATGAGGTTTTAAGCTGTCCAGTTCGCTGCTCCACCTTTGCTTCCAAATTGCCATTCAGGTCTTTTAGTTGTGCATTTTGCTTATGAATAATTTCAAATAACTGTACCCGTTCTTCTCTTAATCGTTTTTCTTCAATCGCTTTTGCGACCAAAGACTTTAACTCCTTATCTTCCCAGGGTTTGCTGCAATAACTGTAAATTTTTCCCTGATTAACGGCCGCAATGGTTGATTCAATATCCGCATAGCCAGTCAATAAAATACGCACTACATCCGGCCATCTCGTTGCCGCTTGAGTCAAAAACTCAGCACCATCCATATGCGGCATACGCATATCAGAAATAATTAAATCAATACTTTCTTGCTCTAAAACCTCCAGCCCTTTAGCACCACTTTCTGCTAAATGAACAACATAATCAGCACCTCGAAACAAGCGGCGTAATGATTTTAAAACGTTGGGTTCATCATCAACACAAAGCAGTTGGGCTGGTTTTTTTTCTAAAGGAGAGTCGATAGTCATATCATTTATGACTTATCGGTAAATAGACACGAAACTTGGTTCCTTTGCCCACCACAGAATCCACTTCAAAATGACCATGGTGATCTTTAATAATCTTATAAGATAAAGATAGACCTAAGCCGGTGCCTTTCCCAACCGGTTTAGTGGTAAAAAAAGGATCAAAAATTTTGTTTTTAACGTCCTCTGGAATGCCTTTACCGGTATCTTCAACTTCTACCCAGGCAAATTTTTCACCGTCATATCCTGTACGAACCGTAATTTTGCCAAAATCTTCAATTGAATGAGCAGCATTAACCAGCAGATTCATAAAGACTTGGTTTAGTTGGGCGCCTACACATTCAATAGGTTTAATACCGCCATATTCTTTAACAATATCCGCTTTGTACTTTAATTCATTATGAACAATATTTAAGGTCGCACTAATGCCTTCCTCAACATCAAATATTTCTCGTTCTTGTTTATCTATGCGTGAAAAATCACGTAAATCCTGAACGATTTTTTTAGCTCTGGTTGCACCTTCTATCGATTCCTTAACTAAGTCTTGTAGGTCTTCTTGTAAAAATTCCAGGTCTAGCTCTTTAACTAATTGATTAAACTCGACAGCCAGTGAATTTTCGGCTGGTAATTCGCCCGCCATTTTTTCTGCCATAGCGGCAACTTGTTCTAAATCTGTTAAATAATTCTTTAAGGTATTAAGGTTAGAATAAATATAACCTAAAGGGTTGTTGATTTCATGTGCCACCCCAGCAGCTAATTGACCAATTGACGCCATTTTTTCTGATTGAATTAAATGTCCTTGTGTTTCTTTTAATTGGTTATTTAGCCCTATTTGTTCTTCTTTTTCTTGTTCCAATACCTGGTTAGTTTGTTTTAGCTGTAAAGTCCGTTTATCAACCGTTTCTTCTAATGATTTTTCAATTTGCTTTTGTTTACTAATATCAATACCGCAGCCCATAAAGCCAGAAACCTGACCATTCTTACGTTTCCGTGGAACAACGGTTTCAAGAATCCAGTGTTGAGAACCATCTTTATGGTTGAGTCGATATTCTGTTTCTATGGTTTCATGAGTGTCTTTAACTTGTTGATAAACAGCCTGTAATGCGTCCCTATCATCTTGATGGATTAATTCTGAACAGCCGCCATTCATACATTCAGCAGCATTTAGCCCAGTAAAGTGTAAAAACTGTTTGTTGACAAAGATACGTTTACCTTCGGCATTACTAATCCAAATTAGAGCGGGTAAAATATCCGCCAGCTCTTTAAAGCGACTCTCACTTTCGCGTAAAGCCCCGTAAAGATTGTTTTTTAAAATGTCGACATTAGTTTGAGAAGGGTCTTTTGACGTTGCCGTATTGAGTGCATCATTAACCATCTGCTTATCTGTTAGCAGAATATGATTAATTAACCATTGCACTAAAAAGTCCAACAATTCATCGGTGACTTTATCGGGATTGTTATGGCACTGGGTCTGGGCTTGTTTAACCTTTTCAATAAACTGTTGGTGTACTAAAAGATGATCTTTATAAGCATCACTCTCATACTCCTGATCCTGCATGAATTGCTCTTCTTCTTTAAAATGATACTGCGTGTACTCGACAAGTTCGTCTAATAGTTTAATAACAGCCTGTGTATCACCGCCAATATTAAGGCTTTCATCAAGCTGATTAAGCATGTCTACCAATTTTTTATGTTGTAGATCAATCCCTTCTACACCGGTAATATAACTGTCATCCCAAATAAATATAGCCATCTCAAACACACCAAAAAGTAAATGTAATTAAACAAAGAATGTTTATGTAATTTCGTCTAAAATTAAAGATAAGTATAAACCTTAAATAACGACGGGGTAAGCCCTGAAATGGTTTTGTTATACTTCACGCGGTCACGGATGCGGATTTTATAGCGAGTTGATTTTTGTTGATAGCAAGGCGCTAAAACAGGCGCGAAGCACATGGATGTGCAAGTGTCACTTGAGACAGGGAGTCGGTTGTGACCATAGCAAGCTACGCAACTGTTTTAGCAACGCTGCCTATCGGCAAAAATCGACCGATAGAAAAACGCATCCGTGGCCGCGTGAAGTATATGCCTTTTTTACCTTTATTTATGCCTATAGAGCACTGTTAACTTATGAGCGATAAAGCAACATTACTTATTGTCGATGATGAATCTGTAAATTTAGCGGTTATGAGCAAAATTCTTGCGGATCAATACACGGTACGTGCTGCAAATTCAGGACTCCGCTGTTTAGACATCGTTAACAGCCAGCCTCGACCTGATTTAATATTACTTGATATACAAATGCCAGATATGAATGGCTATGAGGTGCTTAAGCAGCTGAAACAAAACGCTGATATCAGTGATATTCCCGTTATTTTTGTGACGGCTTCCGATATGGAAGAAGATGAACAAAAAGGTTTGGAAATGGGGGCAGTTGACTTTATTTTAAAACCTATAAGGCCGGCTATTCTCCTTGCTCGAATTAAAACCCAATTACTGGCAAAGAAGGCTAAAGACTTTCTAAATGAAAATAATAACCTACTTCAGTGTAAAGTCACCGAAAATGAACAGTATTTTGAACATGTTATTGATTCCGTTCCTGCTGCAATATATGAAGCGACTTTTCCGGAGTTTGAGCTAACGTTTTTATGCTCAAAAATACAACAATATACAGGTCTTGATTACCAGCAATTTAACAAAGGCAAACTAAACTGGTATGAACAAATTCATCCGGAAGACAAAAATCGAATAAAAAAACAGATAAACAGTGTTGCAGAGAATCAAGAGGATTGCTTTCAACTTGAGTACCGTTTTTTTCATGCGGATAAAAAAACAATCGTCTGGCTTGAAGATAATGGCAGCATTGAGTATGACATGGATGGAAAGCCCAAACGAATTTTTGGAGCAATTCTTGATATAGATGACCGTAAAGAGGCGGAGCTAAAATTACTGGAATCCTCAGAGGCTACTATTAAGACAGTATCACGAGCATTAGAAAAGCGTGATCCCTACACCGCAGGGCATCAATATAATTGCGCCCGGATTTCCAAGGCGATTGCAGAACAACTAAAGCTTGATGATAATGTTATTAAAGGGATCTTTCAAGCAGCGGCAATTCATGATATTGGGAAAATATATCTGCCTTCTGAAATTTTAAATAAGCCGACAAACCTATCCTATGCGGAATTTGGCTTGGTAAAAACCCATCCACAAGTGGGTTACGATATCATTAAAGATGTTGATTTCCCCTGGCCGATTGCAAAAATTATTTTACAGCACCATGAACGTAATGATGGCTCTGGCTATCCGAATGGACTTAAAGCGAGTGAGATTTGTATTGAAGCAAAAATATTGGCTGTAGCCGATGTAATGGATGCCATGAGTTCAAACAGACCTTATCGAAAGGGCTTGGGTATTGAGGCCGCATTAGCAGAACTGGAGTTAAATGTGGGAAAATTTTATGATGAAGCTATTGTAAAGGCTTGCATCATATTATTTAGAGATAAGGGATTCTCTTTACAAGATGCCTGAAGGGAATGATTATTTAAAAGGATTGACAGCCTTTATTGAAGACTCCTTTCCTAAAACCTGTGCAACGTGTGGAACGACTTACCAAACGGCAGCGCAATTTTTAACAGAAACTGAGGGCTTGCCAAACAAACGCTCTTCTTTAAAGGAAGCGCTTGAAGAAGACGGATCCATCATTGTCGAAGTATTTAGAAACTGTCCCTGTGGCTCCACTTTAATGGATGAATTTAACTCGCGCAGAGATGATTCTTTACAAGGTAAAGACAAAAGAGATAAATTTGAACAACTTATTATGGCGCTACTAAAACAGCAAGTCCCTATTGAAATAGCCCGAATTGAAATTCATAAGCTTTTTGAAGGTAAGAAAACAGAAGCATTGGATTATTTGCTAAAAAAAACCACCTAAAACCAGTATGACTGACAGAACTATACTTCTTGTTGATGATGAACCTAATATTTTAAAAGCCTTAAAACGTTTATTGCGTAGAGATGGGTATACGATTCATCTCGCTGATAGCGGCGCTGAAGCGTTAAAGATATTAGAAGTTGAACCCATTAATGTCATTGTTTCTGATCACCGTATGCCTGTGATGACTGGTATTGAATTTTTAGCAAAGGTAAAAGAACGCTATCCTGATATTACCCGTATTGTACTGAGTGGGTTTTCTGATCTTGATACCATTACTGAAGCTATTAATGAAGGTAATATATACAAGTTTCTTGCTAAACCATGGGATGATGCACAAATAAGAACCACCATTAAAGAAGCATTTGAGCAAAATGAATTGCGCCTGGAAAACAGCCGGCTAACGCAGGAATTAAAAACGATAAACACAGGATTAATACAACAAAACACAGAAACATCCGGTTTATTAGAGCAAGTGGTCAATCATAATAGAGATGGAATTATCGTGGTTGATGGCTCCAAAAAAGTCATGTTTTCCAACCCAAGTGCTGTGACGATATTAATAGAAAATTACAGGGTGTTAGCGGGCGATCAATTTGAATTGCCTTTTAAAGAAAATCAAACGTTTCACCAAAGACTGCCCCGGAACAATAAAGAGGATTTGGTTTTAGAAATTCACTCTTCAACTATTATGCACGAAGGTGAGACGGCTTCTTTAATCAGTCTGCATGATTTGACAGATATTGAACGTGTGTATCAAGAGAAGGAAAACACAGAAAAACAAATTAAAAAAGCTTTATTACAAACCGTTAATGCAATCAGTATAACGGTTGAAAAGCGAGACCCAAATACTGCTGGACACCAAAGTAGGGTGGCTAGACTGGCGGTTGCTATAGGGGCGAAAATGGGATTTGACTCTGATGCTTTAGAAGGTTTAAAAATAGCGGGTTTAATTCATGATATAGGAAAGATTTATATTCCCGCTGAAATTTTAAATCGCCCTGGTAAAGTTAATGAATTTGAACGATTAATTTTACAAGAACATACCATCGTAGGGCATGAGATTATGGCAACGGTAGATTTTCCCTGGCCGATTGCTGATGTGGTTTTGCAGCATCATGAAAATATTGATGGCTCTGGCTACCCCCATGGTTTAAAGGGGGACGAAATAAAGTTAGAATCAAAAATTGTAGCCGTTGCAGATGTAGTGGCTGCAATGTCTGAATATAGACCGTATCGAGATATACTTCCAAGGGATGTAATAATTGCTACTCTTAAAAAAGAGCGAGGTATAAAGTTTGAACCTGAAATTGTTGATATATGCTTAGAGGTTTTACAGGATGATTTGTTTGACTTACAATCGAAAACTTAATAATACCCGAGTCTGCGTACCTTTTGGCATCCACAGACGTGCTATAAAAACGGCTATGCGATTGTTATGTTTTATAAGATGTTACTTGGTTTTTTTTACAAATGCATCTATAGCATCTAATAACATATAAACATCTGTATAAGGGTTTAATTTATAAGTCTCTGAATCATATGATGCTTCACTTGTTATACGATTCATTTTTTCTGCACGCTGTCTAGCTTCTTGAATGTGGGTTTCTAAAATTGGAAAGATTGTAGTATCTGATTTTTCATATTGTGTAATTCCGTTTTCTTTTAATTTTGTTTTTAGTGGACTATTTTTTAACAGGTCATCACAACTTATATAAGGTGCAGATACTTCAATAAAATGCAATAGTAACCAGACTTCAAAACACACGTTTGTTATTGCTATGTTAATTCGTTTCGCAGAGGCTTTGTCGTAGGCATTTTTATGTAAAGAATCTGGGTATTTTAATGGAGACTCTCTATCATATATAACCCAGAAACAGTCAGAGAAAAGAGAGTCTTTTTTCTTCTTAATAGCTTCATTTACAAGTTGTACTGGTGTGTTCTTTTTGGTTTTTTCTACTTTAATGACATTAAGTCGTCTATTTCCAGGGTGAAACCTTTCCAAGTATCCGTTAAGGTAAATTGGTTCTGTTTTTTCACCTTCACAAAAAATATGTAAAACTGGCTTTACAGGTTTATTGGCTTTACCTCGAGACTTAGGCATTTTAATCTAGCCCCTCTGAAAGGATTTCTGCTATTTTACCAATATCGATATTTGGTATAGCACCAAATCTACCTTCCTCATACCATTTATTATAAGGGCTATCTGTCTTAACTGTACTTTTATCGTATTCAGCTAGAGAGCAAAGCGTAGTAGCTCCATTGTTTTTTTCAGTAAACCAAATTTGATCCCTTCGTAAAATCTTAGGAGACATTAGGTTTATATTATGAGTTGAAAAAATTAGCTGAGAATTGTTCGTATTAACTAATGGGTCATTAAATAACTGTATGATTAATTCTGCTATATGCGGATGAAAGCTATTGTCCAGCTCATCAAGAATCAGAATGCCACCCTCATTAAAAGCCTCTATTAACATGGGAATAGTATTAAATAATTTTATTGTTCCAGATGATTCAATTTTTTCACTGAACTTTTGTATATTATTTTTATCATCTTGGTGTAAGAAAAAAGCTTTCTTTTTTTCAGCACTAAGTATCTGGCGTTTTATATTTTCTGGTACATTTTTAGGGAAATCAATTCCTGTTACATCCTCCTCTTTAAATTCTATACCTGAAATACCTGTGTCCACTTTAGCTAAAACTTGAGCAACTTTTTGTATTAATACAGGCTTGTCTTTCCAAGACTGCATTTGAACTTTTTGTTCAGCGCCTAAGTGCAAAATATTAGATCTAAAATAATTATAAATTGAACGAATTAACTCAGGTGAATCAGCACTGTTTCCAGCTTTAGAAAGATAGCTATTATTTTGAAAAAACGCATATTTCTTCTTTCCTCCTTTATAATGCGCACCAAAAGTCATATTTTCCCAGTTTTGCCCCTTTTTCCTATTAAAGAGGTTTGCTTTTTGTCTAACAGGGTAAAAATCTAATGATTCATTAATAATTTTATCTAAAGTAAAGGAAACACTATAAAGAAACCGCTTATTTTTAGTGGAAAACTCAATTTCGAATGTTGTCGGAGCATTTTTAGTTGAATCGGATAGTAGGTAGGGCTCGTAACAAGGTATTAAGTCACCATCCTTTAAGTCTCCACTTTTACAAATAATATATCTTAAAGCTTCAAAGGCTAGTAATAAATTTGACTTACCTGATGCATTTGCACCATAAATGCCAGCTGTACGAAGAATGCCAATTTTATTATCGCAAGGATAAGCAATGTTATTTTTAAGGTGATTCGCTGAGCCTTCAGCAAACAGGCTAAAAATATGTTTCTCTTTAATTGATCTAAAATTGGAGATGGTAAAATCTATAATCATTAGTATGGCTTTTTTTGCATGTTTTTCTTCAAAAAGTGCTAATAAAAGAGATTTTAGCATGCTATGGCTAAACATAACAAAAAAAGCCAAAATACTACGCATACTTTCGGATATTTTATCAATGCTTGTTTTTGTTAATCTCCACCAAAATTGATTGCAGTGTTGATAGAGCCAGTGAATAATCAAAAGCATCTATTTGTTGCCCTAGCTCCTCGGTGACGGAGCCAAAAGTTTTCTTCAATAACACTTCAGAGTCAGAGAATAAGGTATTTGCCTCAGAATTATCAGTTTTTAGTAAGGTTTCGAGACGGCCGAGTATTTCCTGTGCATCTTCAAACTTAGCTTCAACAGGCTGAGTAGGTGATGGCTGATCCTCTATAGCTTCCAGTGCCAGCCTAAGATGGTCATGATCTACCTGTATGCTATCGATAAGTGATGACACTTCATCAGAATTACTCTTAAAAGCAGGACTTTTGAGACTTTTTTCCAGTATTTTAGCCGTCACCTGTATTCGTATCAGGCCTAGGGTACCAGCCACTCCTTTCAGTGTGTGTGCGATAATTCGTGCCTGCTCAGTCTCGTCCTTAGCCAAGAGCGTTCTCAGTTTGTTTGTATCATTAGCATGGCTACTGACAAACTGGCGTAACAATCGTAGAAAACTTACTGCATTATCAAGCAGATTATGTAGACCTATGTGAGCGTCAATGCCATCAATAGCTGTCAGTTGTTCTCGTAGTTTTGTATCGTCTACGGTGTTGGTTGGGAGTATTGTATTTGACGAATCTAATTCGATTGAAAGCTCAGTGCTACGATTTGGCAACCACTGTAAAAGCTTAGAATAGAAATTTTCAGGAAAGACAGGTTTAGATACAAAATCATTCATACCTGCAAGCTTACAAATTTTTCGATCTTCTTCAAAGATATTGGCAGTCATTGCCAGTATAGGCAGCTCTTCTTTGCCAGGTGTCAAACGAATTAAGCGTGTGGCTTCCAGGCCATCCATAACAGGCATTTGAACGTCCATTAAAACCAGGTCGTAATGATTGTTTTTAACCTTATCAACAGCAATCTGGCCATTTTCTGCTGACTCTACGGATAAAGTGACCGCACTCAAAAGCTGCGTTGCAACTTCTCTGTTAATGGCATTATCTTCGACCAGCAGGATACGTGAATTGGCATAATGACAACGTAGATCATTTTCGGCATCTTTAATGTCTACAGCAGGTAGTGAAGGTGCTTGAATGCCATGTCCGTGATGGAGTCTTGCAGTAAACCAAAATGTACTGCCCTTATTTGGTTCACTCTCAACACCTACTTCACCGCCCATTAATTTCGCAAGTCGCTGGGTAATCGCAAGCCCCAAACCCGTGCCACCGAATTTACGTGTAATCGAAGAATCCGCCTGTTCAAAGGCTTCAAATAAAGTAGACAACTTGTCGGCTTTGATACCCATGCCAGAGTCCTGTACTTCAAAGCGCACCAGCATTTCTCCATCATGTTCATGTAATTTTGTTGAACTTAACAGGATGGTTCCTTGGTCTGTAAACTTAATGGCATTACTGGCAAAATTGAGCAAAGCCTGACGTAGACGGGTCGGGTCGCCTTTGAGCCACATAGGCACCGAATGGGTATTTACTTCTAAAGTTAAGCCTTTGGTATTAGCCTGTTCGGTTAGCGTAGATAGCACATGATCAAAAACTGAATCGAGGTGAAAATTAGTTTGCTCCAAAGTTAATTTACCTGCCTCAACTTTGGAGAGGTCTAAGATATCATTAATGATAGAGAGAAGGTGTTTAGCCGATTCTTCGATCATTTTGAGCTGTTTAGCTTGTTTGGTACTAGGGTTGGCATGTTGCAGTAAATGAGTAAGCCCAACAATGGCGTTCATGGGGGTTCGGATCTCATGACTCATATTGGCTAAAAATTCTGATTTAAAACGACTGACCTTTTCTAATTCCAGCGCTTTTAGTTCGATCTGTTCTGAGGTTTGTTTTAATCTGACATTTTTAAACTCAATATCTTTTTTTTGTGACTCCAAATCCAGTGCTTTGCTGGCAATTTCTTTATTTCTGAGTTTCAATTCTTTTTGCTGACTCTCCAGTTCAGAAGTTTGTTGTTGGGTTTGTAGCAATAAAGTCTGAGTTTTAGTTCGGTTTGTAGCGGTGACTAAACTAATCGCAATGAATGAGGAAATGGTTTGCAAATAATGCAGTTGAATTTTAGTAAAGCCTGTAAATGAAGCGACCTCAATCACTGCAATAAGGGTATCGACCTCCATGACAGGCACTGCAACAATCATTTGAGGTAATTGTTCTCCTAAAGCAGAGTTTATTTGAAAATAGTTATTCGGTATTGCTGAAAACTGAATTATTTTCTTTTCTAATGCAACTTGACCAACAAGTCCTTCACCCACTTCAATGGTGTTTCTGGTCTGATTATCAAAAGCGTAACTGGCACGCAAATGTAACCGCTGGTCGTCCTCTAAAATATAAATAGCACCTATCTGAGCAGGGAGGTATTCACAAATAAAACGTATAGCATTGTTTGTGATTGTTTCCGTAGGTAACTCCCCTTGGATACAATTATTTAGATCAGTCTGGCCTTTTTGAAACCAGTTTTGTTCGGCAGTTTCTTCAGTGGCACGTTGTAGTGAAGCCGTCATGTTATCTATAGCTCTTCCCAACGGAGTTGATTTTTGTTCTTCAGCTATGAATGTGTCAGAAAAATCTCCCTTAGCAATTTTAAAGGCTTTGTTTATAACCAGTTGATTAGTATTTTCAGCTGTGCGTAATGCTTTTGTCATTTCATTAATCGCATAACTTAGCTGATCATCATTGGAATGGATAATAATATCCTGTGAATAATCTCCTCTGGCAATCGAAGCAGCATGTGTGATCGTAGCTTGTATAGTCTGTTGTAATTCTTCTGCTGAAGCTACAATATCGGCTATTTCGTCCTTGGCAAAATAATCAACTTTACCTTTAACCATTTTGCCTATAGAAAGTTGCTTAAGTTGGTCAGATACTGCCGATAAAGTTGATGTGACTGTTTTAATGAAATTCCCGGCAATTAGCCACACGAACAATAAAGCCAGGATAATAGACACCATAAAAATGGAGGTAAAATTAGAAAGAGGTAATAATGTTGTTTCTTTATCGCTGAAGATAAATAGGGTCCATTGTTGTTGTTCATTACCTGGCAGGATAGTTATATCTCTATGTGTGACGATGTGTTTGTCATTTTCATAGATACCTCTGAGGGTTTCTTTGGATTGCTTAAATAGCAAATTATCATCATCTTCTAATGAAATAGCGTGATTTAATAACCAGCTACTCGTTTTTTCTCTGTTAGATTGAAATAAATAATGCCCCTCTTCATTAGTTAAAAGAACCTTATTAAGCGGGCCATTAATTTTAGAAGCACGAAGGGTGTCGAGCAAAGCGTCTCCCCGCATGTTTAAAACTAAAATACCTCGTTTAACGCCATTGTCGTCAATAACAGGTGTGGCAATACGAATAACAGGCATCAATGGTTTAGACACTTGACCATGCTCTTGATTTAACTCCATACTAGAAAAATAAAACTGACGGGCTTCAAGTAATATAGATTGTTGAAAGTATTTAGTATTTGATTTGTCTTGTAATTGTGATGTGGGTTTGGAGCTAATTAAACCTGATCCATTATAATCAACACGGATTTCTTCAATGCCGCTGGCGTTAATAAAGCGTAACTGTAAATAGTTTTGTTTTGACTCTAGAAATGAAATAAAACTATTAGAAATGGCATGCCGCCATAGTGTTATTTTTTTAGACTCATTGAGTTTAGTCCATTGTAAATAGCGTTCCATAATATAAAATTCAGATAAAAACCGTAAATCTTTTGGAACTTCTTGTAGTTGAAATATGATTTTTTCTGACAAGCTATTCATCTCATCAGTTTGTTTCTCTATGGCATTGTTATATAGGCTTTGTGAGGCAGTGGTATAACCAAAATAACCCGTAACACATAGTGGTATGGCAATAGAGAGTATTAAAAGTAAACTGAATTTATATTTTAAGGTATGTGTTTTTAATCGTTCATTCATTGCTACCTAACCTTTTTGTATTCATCGCTTATTTGAAGGTGATTTGTAGAAATCTACTGTAATTTTTATATTCACAAGGGTCACTGTCTTTGGCTTTAAAGCAATATTGTTAATAATTAAGGTGTCGAATTTGTTTAATCTTACGCAAACACCAACCTAACAGCTGTAAGGCATCAGCAGGTCGCTTTTCTTTATAGGATCTGGCCGGTGGAGTTACTTCTTTATGCAGCATCAAATGGGCTTTGATAGGTTGTAAACCTGAAATAATCATCCCCGTCATGGTAAATGCATCAGTGGGGCTAATGTTGTTCTTTGAAAATTCAGTAAAATCGACAGGATCTACTCCTGCCATAGCCTGCAAGCGGTGAATTTCGAACATTATTTGAATAGCCATATCAAAAACATCTTTTGTTGTTGCATCGTTAATTCGATTGGGTGGACCGCTCCTGTCGTGAATATTTAATTTCTCAAGTAATATATTGATATCTTCTAAAATACGCATGTTTTGTGAAAATACATAAGATGGTGTAAAGCTTCTACCAATAATAGTATCTAGTTGTGAAGAAATCGTATCAAGCAAATGATAGACATCATTAGGTGTTTTATTATTTTGTTGACTGATGGCTTTATTGTGTTGAGTAATCCCTGTTCGAGTCATAAAAATATCTAGCTCAGTAAGAATCCGCATCACTTGTTCGTGTACAAGTGATGGATCTAGGTCTTTTACCGGTTGCACACTGGTTTCTTCAATTCTGGGTAATTGGTTTTTTTCGCGTAAAATATTTATTTTTACAAAAATTTCGTAGGTTTTTTGATAGGAATTACGGGGTTTTAATTGAATGTTAAGTCGTTCGGGGACTATTTGTTTGGGTGCTTTGAAATACTGTCTAATAGTTTCTATTTTCTGCTCTATTTTTAAAGTTTCAGTATAAACATCTGAAGGTGTGTATTTATAGAGTGCTTGAGATATTGAGCTGAATGTCAATAAATAAGAAAATATTAGTATTGAAATTTTGGCTTTTATCATGAGTGTTTCATTCCATCTTTTACTTAAAGGTAAAAAGGTACAAATTTTAATGTAGCCCTAGAAGGCTGCCCGAGAATAGAAAAACCTGGCTCAAAATGGCTTTCCCTCGCTACGGTTTCTATTCCTTTTTTTCTTACCATAGAAATTAGTCGACAACTTTTGCAACAATAGCTTTTCCGAATATACCGACTATCTTAATATTAAAACTTACTTCTTCATTATTTTTCAATTGCTCTTGATTAAGAATCATGACTATCATTCCATTGTCTAAAATAAGCTCTAGGGCATTTTCTCCATGTACCCAGCCGTCATTATAAAAAATTGATTTTTGTAAGGAACCGCTCTTACCTTTAACATGAAAGCTTGAATGTAACATCGTACTTCTAATTAGTTGACTTATTTCGTTAGCATCTTTTTTTTGTTCAATAAAAAGGCTAAGTACCTTATTAAGAGATTTATTGACTATAGCCGCTCTAAGGTTTTGTCTTTCACGTTCCTTTTGTGCTGATAATTGCAGACTGACTTCTCTGACAGGGTCATAGAATTTATCAGATAATACTTCAAACCCTTTGTAAGGCATTTTTAAGTTTATAGCATCATTTGGTATGTTAACAAGCGCCTGTTGAACTTTACGTTTTGTTATATTATCCATTCTATGATTTGCCACTACTGCTAAATTGGCAATAGGCCCTAACTTTTTAATAATGTTAAAAACATTACCGTATTTTCTTTCAGCACTTCTAAGGTTTTCATCATAAGTAGCACCTAAATCAATTGTTTTATTAATAATCATATCGGTAAGGTTCTCATGAGTTCCAGAAAAGATAACCTCATTAAAAAACATATCAGGAAATATATTATTCTTATAAAGAAAAGATAAAGGGTATTTATATCCCGAGGTTGAGTTTTTTGATACAAGACCGAAACTTTTACTTTTTGCCTCAAAAACAGATTTATATGGATTAGATTTATGGCTAATGATGTAGCTGTAATAATATGATTGTTTTTTTCCTAAGCTCTCTGTCTGTGCTGTAGCTATGTACACAACTTTAGGGTATAGATTATCTTTTGCTTCCACATACAAAGCACCTCCTAAAATAGCAAAATCAGTTTGACCAGTCTTTAAATCATCAACAAGCTCTTCATAGCTATGACTGATAACCAAAACTACTTGTCGATCTAATGACTTTGACAGGTAATTAACCACAGGTTTGAAGTCCGATTCTATATCTTTAATACTGTAAAGTGGAGGAACACCAAAAAACAATGGTTCCAAAGGCTTTGCATTAGCAGCGGATAAGAAACTGAGTAAAATGAAAATCAGTGGTAATCTATGGTTCACCATTTTGGATAGATCCATTTTTAAGTAAATTAAAGTAATTATAGTACGATATGGTGTATTTATAGCTTGCATTTTTTGCGAGTAAAATTAGGTGGTCTGTGTTTTAATTGAACAACATTTGCTAGCAAAAGGTAACTGTTCACCTCCCCCTTTGAAAAAGGGGGATTGAGGGGGATTCATTTAATACAATCTCCCCTAAGCCCTCTTTTCCAAAGAGGGGAACTGAATACTTACAACAGCAGTGGCTATTCAGCAAAAGAGAGTGATTTAAGCGTTTTTAAAGCCAGTGGGTAATCGAAAGATTCCAACTGTTGTCCAAATTGTTCCATAACGATGCCAAAGGCGTCTTTTAATGGTGTCTCATATTCATTCACTACCGGCATTCTAATATCCATCCAAATTAAATGAGGTTGCCATTGCTCAAATTGTTTTATTGCTTGCTCTCCGTTGTTCGCTTCACGTATTTCAAAGCCCAAGGGTGTCAGTATCTCATTAAGAAGCAGACGGTTTTCAAGTTTATCTTCAACAATCAGAAGTCGATGTTGTGGCTGGCCAGCATCTACCCCTGTTACATATTCAAAAGATTCAGTGTTTTGTTTTTCTTCAATTTGTACAGAGAGGGTAACGGGTAATTCAAAATAAAAAGATGAGCCTTTGCCCGGCGCACTTTTTACCGCAATATTTCCTTCCATAAACTCTACAAATTGTTTACTAATAGCCAGACCCAAACCAGTTCCTGTTTCTGATGTTACTTGCTCTCCATTAACCTGAGTGGTTTGTTCAAACGGTAAAAATATACGGGACTGATCGGCTTTGCTAATCCCAATACCTGTATCGATGATTTCAAAAAGCAGATTAATTGTATTCTCTAATCCATGCTTTTTTGGCGTCACTCTAAGCGTTACGCTGCCATTACTTGTGAATTTAATGGCATTACTGATTAAATTAGTTAGAATCTGACGTAACTTACCCGAATCAGTGCGAATATTTTCAGGTAAACCCGGATCTAAGTCCATTATAAAGCTTAGGTTTTTTGCCAATACTTTGACCGACATTAATAATTCTAAATCACGTAAGAGCTGTATAAGATTAATATCAGCATCTTCCTTAATCATATGTCCTGCTTCAATTTTAGAAATATCCAGTACGTTATTAATGAGGTCCAGCAGGTTTTCACCGCTATTAGCAATGATATTTAATTTATCTAAATGAGTTTTTGAAAAAGGGAAAAATGATCTTTTAGGAAAAACTATTCCAGTAGCAATGATTTCGTCATTGATAGCAATCGTGTATGAATTTATATCTAATGCAAGATCATCGCTTACTCTAACCCCTTTAATATTTACGCCATATTCAAAAATAATTTGAGACCGAACTTTTTTTATTTTATTTAAG
>ENA-OSET01002773-OSET01002773.1-sediment-metagenome-genome-assembly--contig:-NODE-2773-length-16601-cov-3.851126_pt1 | contig 16601 bp, 13 predicted proteins | sample MGYA00237882_ERZ534229 | MGnify/ENA primary metagenome ERZ534229 (study PRJEB26408, sample SAMN06266212) | sediment metagenome | isolation source: Hudson Canyon methane seep mesocosm | place... | reverse complement strand
CGTTACCGATGAGGATATTCTAGCAACTGATGCGCTCGTCCGTCATGGGCGTGGTAGATTTGCGCTAAATACCTTGTATTCGATAGAAATTGCAGATCCCGCTAAGGACTTGGTAGAAGACGACCCTACTACCAGTGTTGACGAAAAGAATGTTATGAATTCATATTCTTTCGAGTTTACTACCCAAGACGGCGAATGGACTGAGGCCTCTGAGGTTACCGAACTTGTAAATGTGTCTGTGGGTGCTGAACAAAGCAGTGTTGCTGTTGCTTCGTCGCAGTACGATGACTCAACCTACTCAGTGTGGAGACAGTTAGAGTCAGATAATACTGGGATTTGGGTTTCTAATTACTTATCCGAAAGTGAAGAATGGATGGCAGCTTCAAGTGTGAACAAAGAATCGGGACTTGCTGCCGAGAGAATAGATAACGGGTTGACGACAGTTCGTTTTTCACCACAAATTGCGTCTAGTGATGGTGGTCGAGTAGTGGTTTCTTGGTACGAAAAATCTGTTAGTTCAGGCTTTGATGGAGTTTGGGTGAATATTCTAGACCAAGGTCAGTGGGTTGGTGCTCAGGAGGTTAGTCTTAATTCATTGACTGATGCCAGTTCTCCTGACGTAGCGATCGATGATGATGGAAATATAGTAGTAGTTTGGAATGAAATTGATGGTGATAGCTCCGCTGTAGTATCTCGAAGTTATACTTACCAATCTGGGTCATGGGCTTGGGCTGACGACGTTAGCAAAATAAGCGGAGACGGTGATTATTTTGTGATTGATCCTAAAATCGAAATGAATGCTCACGGTTTTGCTCTTGTTGTTTGGACGCAAAAAAATGACTCAGAGAATCGAATATATAGTAATCATATGAATATCAATCGATCCTCAGCTTGGGTAGGCTCGTTTGCTATTTCCGAATCGACTGAGCGACTTGGAAACGCGACAAATCATCATATAACTTTAGGTGAAAACGATGATGCATTTGCTATTTGGACTCAGGTCTCCGAGGATCGAGATAGCATCGTAGTGAACCGTATGGCTTCACATTTTTGGCAAGGAGCGCAGTTATTGGAATCTGAGAATGGAGGTGATGCATCAAGCCCATTCGTGTCGATAGGGCCTAGGGAAAAATCATTCGCGATCTGGAGTCAAAACGACGGTTCTCAACATTTTATTACTATTAAAGAGTTTACACCCGAAAGTGGGTGGGGGAATGAGAATATCGTCAGTATTTCTGGTAAAGCAGCTAGTACAAGATTGTCAATTGATGCGGAAGGTAACGCAATGGCCTTGTGGAACTCAGATGGCTTATTCGGGTTACGGTATTCTACCCAAACAGTTGAATGGGCAAGTGCCGCTAATAGATTTGATGCTAATTTAACAGCGACGAAAGATGTTTTTGATTTAACGACTATCGCGCAGGATGGCAGGTTTTTGGCGCTTTGGTACGAAAAGCTCAATGGGGAAGACAAAATTTCGAGCGCGCTATTTAGTGATCTATAAAGATTGTATCTAAATACTGTCTAATTTTCCTTAAGCAATAATATGTCTAGATGGCGTTGCATTACCTTGATTAAATAGAAACAGTCCGTTTCCAACTGGATTTAATTAGAAACTACGGTCGAATATTTTGTAGGTACTTTTCGATCAAACATTTAGCTGCAGATTTCGGATCTACAGAACAGTCAACCCATTCGATTTTATGCCCCTTCTTTTCAATATTGCGAAACCATTTCTCTTGTTGTTTAGCGAATCGATGAATCGCAGAGTTTAGTTTTTGGTACATATCATTCAAATTTATATTTCCTCGAACATATTGAGACACGTACCGATATTCTAACCCGAAATTATCCAGCTGTTCCCAGCTTAGGTATTGCTCGTGAAGAAAAGCAATTTCTTCAATTAACCCTTCTTCTATTCTGGCTTTTAATCTAGATGTAATACGTGCTCGGCGCTCGTCTCTTGAAAGCTTTAAGCCAATAATTAGATTATCCATCTCAGGCCACTCTAACGTGCTGCGTTTTTCATGCTCGGCCTCGGCAACAATAATCGCCTGAATTATTCTATCGGTATCAATAAGGTCAGTTTGGTTGTGAAGTTCCGGCTTTAGTTTACCTAGTATCGCAATTAACTCAGTTTTACATTTTTTTTCATATTGCTCTCGTGCATTTTGACTAGTATTCGCTATGGTTAATGCATAACGACTTAAAACCGAATCCAAATACATACCGGTTCCACCTACCAGAAAAGGTATCGTTTTCTGATCTGTAATGCGCTGAAAGCAGCTTAAGAAACCTTGTGCGAATTGGAAAAGATTATATTCTTGGTTCGGGTTAACAATATCTATCAAATGATAAGGCGTCGTACCGTATTCTCTTAAGTCTTTGCCGGTTCCTATGTCCATGTGACGATATACTTGTCGAGAGTCTGCTGAAATTATTTCTCCAGAAAACTCCTTAGCAAGTGACACGGCAAGTTTGGTTTTACCGCTTGCTGTGGGCCCTAGAATGGTGATTAACGGTAAATGTTGGGAGTGCGTCATATATTTGAAATTATTATATTGAACGGTCTAATTGTTCGTTATAGGGTGTTCGGCTAACTAGATTAGTCGATTCGGTTTTTTGAAGCTAATCGTAAAAGTTGTGCGTTTAAACGTTAAAACAGCATCTTGATAGTTAGTTTCGAATAAGAGCTGAATAAGATTATAATCCAGAGCGTTCTAAAGCGCTGCAATAATAAGGAAATCTTGTCAGAATGAAGTTGCGTAATATCATTACCGCCATTTTACTGTCTGCCATCAGCTGTTCGGTGCTTGCTTTAGAAAAAAAGGTTTTCTGTATATGGGACCCCGTCGGTCGAGGTGGTCCTGTCATGTCATTCTATTCCGATGTTATTCCAAAAGCTCAATCTTGGGGCCTAAATATAAGGTTTGTTGCATATACCGACGAACGTATCGCGGCGAATGATTTCAAGGCCGGGCGCTGTGAAGCGGTTTTGTTGACGAGCATCTTAGCTAGACAGTTTGTTAAATTCGGCGGGACAATGGATGCTATTGGGGCAATTAATTCTCAAAAAGGTCTTGAGTTAGCATTAGCCACCTTAGCTCGGCCCCGTGCTGGTAAGCTGATGACACAAGGCAACTACGAGGTCGTCGCGACATTCCCGGTTGGCTCTATGTTCGCTTTTGTCAATGACCGATCAATAAATAACATAGAAGGGTTTAGCGGGAAAAAGTTAGCAATACTGAATGGAGACCCGCAGGCTAGAAAATTTGCTGATTTAGCGGGGGCATCGCAATTTAATGTCACTTTATCAACTTTTGCCGGGCAGTTTAATAACGGAAACGTCGATATTCTCTTGATGCCTGCATTGGCATACAATACCTTCGAACTGTACCACGGCCTCAAGGACAACGGCGGCATATTAGATTACCGTTTGTACTATGGCATGCTGCAAACGATTGCAAAAAAGGACCAGTTTCCGAAAGGATTCGGGCATAAAATGCGAAAGTATATTCTTTCTCGAATGTCTGCAATGAAGAAAATGGTAAGCGATGCAGAAAGAGAAATTCCTAAGAAATACTGGATCAAAATTAGTCAATTCACGAAAGATGATATTGACCATTTTAGTAAACGAGTACGAATGGCATTAAAGAAAGACAAAGTTAACCATCCGACAGCGCTAAAATTATTTTGGAAGATTCGTTGTAGGCTAGACAGGTCTAGAGGTGAATGTTCTAGACCTGAGTAGCTTACGGTTTTAATGCGGTTGGCTTAGTTTATTCTGAACCACATCATCGCCTTGTTTGTTATCTTTATTCCTTAGTAGTAGCGCGGGTAAAGCGATAAAATCGAATATCAGAGCTAAGCTAATGGTTAACGCGGTGAATATTCCCATGTCAGCATTCATGTTGAAGTCTGACAAAGCCAAAACAGAAAAACCGCAAACTAAAACAAATGTCGTAATCCAAAGTGCATTTCCGACCATTGAGAATGCATATTTAATCGCCTCCTCACTTGTAAAACCATTTTCGGTGATGGCTCGCCTATATTTGCTTAAAAAATGTACAGTGTCGTCTACGACTATTCCTAATATCATTCCTGTAGCTGTGCCGACTGAAATACCAACGTTCCCATCGAATAGCCCCCATATACCGAATGCCGCGCCAATAGGAACAACGTTGGGAATTAGGCTAATCAAACCAAGCTTAACTGACTTGAGTACAATCATCATAATGAGGCTAATGATGATCAATGCCCCGGTAACACCCGAGACCATACTTTGAACATTTCGTTGGCCAATGTGAGAAAACATCACGTTAGGACTGGCAGCATAGAACTCTTTTATTTCAGTATTCTGTTCTATCCATTGAGAAATTTCCTTTTCAAGGGCAATCGTCTTTAAGCTGGATATATTTTTGAGTACTACCGACAGTTTGATTGATGATTTGTCGACATTCAGTTGGTTGTTGAGGTCGAGCCCGTAGGGTAAAGACATCTCGTATAGTAAAAGATACTGCGCAGCCAGCTCCTTTGACTCGGGTAATTGATAGTACTCGTCGTTGTCAGCGTGCATATTTTTGTTGAGTCTTTTAAAGATTTGAGAGATAGCGGAAACATGCTGAACTTCCTCTTTTGTCTCTAACCAGTTCTTGAAAGACTCAACGTCTTGTAGAAATGAAGGGCGACTGATCCCACCTGACTCTCCTGATATGAGTGAGTACTCAATCGTATAAATACCCGATAAATTTTCGGCGGTGAAGTCCGTATCGTCTCGAAAATCAATTCCAGATTTGAAATACTTGATGAACTCGTCATTAACTTGATTGAGTGGTATAGCTGAAAATATGAGTACCGATAGAACAGCGGTTGCAGCCAATATTCGGGTACGATTTTTAATAACAAACAGGGCAATAGAATCAATTGCTTTACTTCTCTTCGTCTCAACCTTTCTGGTTCGAATGGGTAATACCATTATTAGTGCAGGTAAAAGAATTGTCGAAAGAAAGAACGCCGCGATTACTCCCATTGCGACCGTGTTTCCTAAATCTCTGAACGGAGGGACTTCACTAAAGTTCATGGTCATGAACCCTAACACGGTTGTTACACTCGTTATGAATACAGGCTGGAGATTGATTCGAATGCTTTCTCGCATTGCGTCTGCTTTGCTAGAACCTTGACGCATTTCGTAGAGAAATGTCACTAAAATATGCACACAATCGGCCACTGCCATGGTTAAAATGACAGTGGGTGCTGATGTCGAAGGTCCTGTTAGTGTCCAGCCGAGCCAGCCAAACATTCCCATTGCACAAAGTATTGAGCAAATAATAATAATGACAGTGGAGAAAGTGGCTGTAACAGATCGGAGTAACAACCAAAGCGTTAATACGATAATGCCTAACATTATCGGAAACAGGGTAATCAGATCGCTTTGTGCAGATTCTGAGAAAGCATTCCCTAACATGACGCTACCCGTGACGTATATATCTATATCTGGGTAGTCTGATTCAAACTTCTCAATGAGAAGTCGTGTCTCTGAGACAAGCTGTGGAATTTCTTCCTCAGTTAGTTGAGGGAGCTGAACAGTCGTATTTATTGCGGTCACATGAGATTCAGGTGATATTAGCCGTTGACGAAGCAGAGGTTCATTAAGCGCGATAGTTTTGACTTGCTCTAGGTTGGCCTGGTCCGGAAATTCGACCAAATCATTTACAAGCAAATCATCCTCATCAGCTACCGTGTGCTGGAAGTTGGTAATGGAGTCAACTCTTGTAGAATAAGGCAGCTGCCAAGCGCGTTCTGTTAAATCTTGTATGGCAGCTAGAGTATTCCTAGTAAATACTTGATCATCATGAGGGTGCAATACCATGAGAATATTGTCGGATTTTGAATAAGTTGATTGTAAGTTTTCAAACGCAATCAACTGCTCGTTGCCTTCTGAAAAGAAGACTCTATAGTTTGAACTAAACCCAATTGTGCTAGCGCCGCTGGCTATAAAACCGACTATAAAAATACTGCTAATAATAATCAACCAGCGCCAATGTATTACTGCTTCGGAGAATCTATTAATCATTTACGGCTTCCATGTATAGGAGAAATTAAAGATAAAATATTGAAAATAGTGAGCGACATTCATTCTAAGCCTGTTCCTATTTTGTAGTTAATAGGGTAAATTTGGTTTTACTGTTCCGTCAGTGGTACAAAAAACAGATTCATAGCCAATCAAAAGGGTAGGAATTTTATGCAAGATTTGAACGAAATGGCAATATTTGCCGTTGTGGTCGGCTCAGGTAGTTTTACTAAAGCCGCTGAAAAACTCAAATTACCTAAGTCGACAGTGAGTCGAAAAGTAAGTCAGCTAGAAAAGCGAATAGGTGTGCGCTTAATTAACCGAACAACTAGAAACCTTAAACCTACTGAGACTGGCAAACTCTATCATCAATACTGCTTAAAAATGTTAGAGCAGGCAGAAGAAGCTGATCGAGTCGTGAATAACATGCAAGCCGAACCCAGTGGCTTGCTGCGAATTAGTACGCCCTTGTCATTTGGAACGCCTTTTTTTGTTGGGGCAATCAAGCTGTTCTTGGAACAATACCCTAAAGTAAGTATTGAGATAATTTCAGATGACAAGCTTGTCGACATGCTTGACGATGAAGTAGATATCGCTTTTAGAGTCGGTCCGCTCTCAGACTCTAGCTTAGTCGCTAGAAATCTAGGCACTGCTAGGCTATCGCTTTGCGCTTCGCCAGCGTATATCGAAAAACATGGCGCGCCAAAGAAACTAAGTGATTTGCAGAATCACACTTGTTTATCTCATCCACTTTCTCCATGGACGTTTGCCACGGCAAATGGGTCTGTAGATTTTGAGCCAAACTCGCGTTTAATCAGTAATGATATGGAAATCTTACGAAAGATGGCGTTAGAAGGTTATGGTATTGCCTCCGCACCTCAAATTCTAATTAGCGAAGATATTCGTTCGGGTGACTTGGTTACAATTCTCCCAGATACTCCATTCATGGAGCGTACTTTCTACCTGGTTTATCCGAGCCGGCGTGAACCACCTTCAAAAGTAATGGCTTTTATAGATTTCATATTTAGTAGTTGTCAGCCTGTACCACCTTGGGAAACACTGCAAGACGTATTTAGCACTAGTAATAGCGTTGATAGTGCTAAAACTACAGGCGCTACGCCAGACAGAATATCTAGAGTGGTCGGGCAGGGGTAATTTTTGTATGGATAACGATGTGAATGGTGACGATTTATTTTCTAAAGAAATGGAAGACGTCAAACCTATTCAGCAAGATCAGGCCCATATCGAAAAAGTGAATCAAGATACGCCGGGGAAAAAAATACGCCGGCGACTTGCGGTTGCCACAGATTTGAGGTCTGACCCACTTACATCGGTCGAAGTACCAAAACTCGGTTCTAACGATATACTGTGTTTTAAGCAAGACGGAATCCAGCATGGTGTATTCAAAAAGCTACGTATGGGTAAATACTCGATCGATGCGAGACTAGACCTACATCGTAAGTCTGTAGAAGAGTCGCGCGTCGAAGTGTTTGGTTTTTTGCGTGATTGTTACCAATATGAACTGCGAACAGCCATTATTCTTCATGGTAAAGGAGATAGGAGCCCTGACAAAATAGCGTTATTAAAGAGTCATCTGGCAATATGGTTACCACAAATTGACGAAGTCGTTGCATTTCATTCAGCTCAAAAACAGCACGGAGGTACCGGCGCTGTGTATGTTTTGCTCAAAAAAGGGAGTGGGGCTAAACAGAAAAACCGAGAACTTCACGGTTTGAAATAGCGCCAGACCGACTCTTCAATCTACCTTTCTTGATCCCCTCTTATTTTCTGACCCGCGGTCATTTATTGTTGACATGCCTTTTCTCATCCGTCATTCTGGCGCGATATCAAACAAGAAAAGGGTACATGCATGCAGATTATTCTCAATGGAGAAACCACACAAATTGAAGTTGAACCCGATACCCCATTGCTGTGGGTAATTCGCGATATTGTAGGGCTTAAAGGCACAAAATTCGGTTGTGGAAAAGGTCTATGTGGAGCGTGTACTGTTCACCTGAACGGAAGCGCTATTCGTTCATGCATTACACCTATTTCTGTTGTCGACGGTCAATCCATCGATACAATTGAGAGTCTAGTTGCTCAAACTGGAGAATTACACCCCCTACAACAAAACTGGATTAAACATAACGTTCCCCAGTGCGGGTATTGCCAACCTGGGCAGTTGATGTCAGCGAGCGCGCTCTTGGCTTCCAACCCACAACCAAACGATATCGAAATTGATAATGCGATGATAGGCAACCTCTGCCGTTGCGGTACGTATTCTCGTATAAAAATGGCGATAAAAGATACAGCGGGTTTATTGCGAAATGAGTCTGACTTGGCATATGAAATAAAGGGGGCCAGTACAGACAATGTCTAATAAACTATTTGATGAAGTTACTGCTACTCGTAGGCAAATTTTTCAGGCGACGGCGACAGCTGTGGGCGGTATGTCCCTAGCGATTGTTTTGCCGGGCTGTACTACTTTCCGATCTAATGAAATTGATGAGTCTGGGAGCTGGAAACCAAATGCTTGGTTAGAAATACAGCCAGACAATACTATTGTATTTACCTTGGACCGAGTCGAAATGGGGCAAGGAATTGCTACTGGGTTAAGTACGCTGCTAGCTGAAGAACTGGATGTAAGCCCATCTAAAATAGAAGTTGAATTTGCGGGTGCAAATAAGGCCTATAGAAACCCTGCTTACGGTGTGCAGGTTACAGGTGGAAGCAATAGCATATCTACTAGCTGGGGACCTATTCGTGAGGCAGGTGCATCGGTAAGGCTTATGATATTAAACGCGGCTTCTGAAGTACTTCAAGTGCCCGTTAATTACCTATCAACTGATGATGGGTTTATCGTGCACCAAGGGAGCAACAAACGACTTTCATATGGTAGTTTGGCAGGCCTCGCATCGAAAGAGAGCGTTCCTTCTAAGCCAGAGCTAAAAAATCCCGACAAATATAAGTACATAGGGAAGCAAAATAATCGAATCGATGCACAGAAGAAATCGCTTGGCGAAGCTGGGTTTGGTATTGATGTCGAAATACCAAATATGAAATATGCCGTCGTTGCTCGATCGCCAATTATCGGAGGGAAGGTAGGTAGTCATAATGGTAGCGCAGTAGCGCTACTTCCTGGTGTGCTTGATGTAATCGAAATTTCTACAGGGATTTCTATTGTTGCCGATAGTTATTGGAGAGCGAGGAAAGCTCAGAGTGCCCTGGAGGTTGATTGGGTCAAACGTTCCGAAGCACCTTTACGTAGCGAGGAAATATCGGCATTTTATCAGCAAGAAGCGAGCAAAGAAGGTGGCTCGGTAAAGCGGTCAGAGGGCAATGTTAAAGATGCCTTTGAGGAAGCACAGAAAACACTTACGGTCGAATTTGACGCACCGTTCTTAGCGCATGCAACAATGGAACCGATGAATTGTACTGCAAGCGTGAAGAACGGTAAGGCCGATATATGGACCTCAACTCAGGCGCCAGATGTGGCTCAAGTCGTCGTTGCCAAAGTAACAGATGTTTCTTTGTCTGATGTTACTGTACATAACCAGTTTATTGGGGGCGGTTTCGGGCGCAGGCTCAATCAAGATTTTGTTGGAGAGGCGGCAGAAATCTCATATAAAAGTGGCAAAGTAGTCAAGCTGATCTGGTCAAGAGAAGAAGATATGATGCATGATTCGTTTCGTCCAGCTTCACTCCACAAGATTTCAGCGGCACTTGATGATCAAGGTATGCCTTCAGGATGGGACCATAATATAATTGTACCGAAAATTTTTGACTGGGCTGTCTGGGATGTTGCTCCCGCGCTTTTCTCATGGGCGCCAAAGTTTTTGTATCCGATGTTGGGCAGGGTGGGCCAGTTAACGGAAGGAACACCAATTACGCCGGCAGATACATCACCATATGAAGGCGCGGACAACCTTCCTTACGCAATACCTTCGATTCAGGTAACTCATACTAAAGCAGATGCAGGCGTGCCTATTGCCTATTGGCGGTCGGTGGGGCATTCACATAATGCCTTTGTCGTTGAGTGTTTTATCGATGAACTTGCAGCCGAAGCTAAGAAAGACTCGTACTTATATCGTCGCGAGTTATTGTCAAATTCACCTAGACTTCTAAATGTACTAAATCTTGCGGCAAGTAAGGGCGGTTGGGGAGAAGCTCGGTCAGAAGGCGTATATCAGGGCATTGCGGTGCATGAATCATTCAATACATATGTTGCAGAAATGGTTGAATTAGAGGTTCACGACAACGATATAAAAATTCTAAAGGTGACGTGTGCAGTAGATTGTGGCTTGGTGATTAATCCCGATGTGGTGACCATGCAAATGGAGAGTGGGATAATTTTTGGTATTACAGCCGCTCTATACGGTGAAATAACAATTGAGGACGGCAAAATCCAGCAAGATAATTTTGATACCTACCCATTGTTAAGGATCGACCAAAGTCCCGAAATAGAAACGATTATTGTTGAAAGTACAGCTTCGCCTACCGGTGTGGGCGAGCCTGGATTACCACCGATTGCCCCTGCAATCGCGAATGCTTTGTTTAAAGCAACAGGCCGACGGTTTCGTTCGTTGCCGCTTAAGTTGAGTTAAATCGAGTATAAATGCAAAGTTTAAACGCGAAAGTAGTGCGTCAGGTAAGTGTGTGGTTGGCACAAGGTGAGTCTGTTTATTTATCGACAGTAATTCAAACCTGGGGGGCTTCTCCTAGACCTCCAGGAAGTCTGTTGGCTTATAATGCAATTCGAAACCAGCAAATCGGTTCGCTTTCCGGTGGTTGTATCGAAGCGGATCTTATTTCTTCTTTTCAAAACAACACGACGTCTCAAACTTACCCGTTTATTAAGGAGTACGGGCGAAAGAGTGGCGAGTCTGAGTTGTATAACCTTCCCTGTGGGGGGGTTATGCAATTAGTTGTTGAGGCGCTCATCCCTAGTTCCGAAACTGCAAATAGTTATGAAATATTGTCGAATGATTTGTCCGCACGAAGTGCGGCACTTCGCCATGTAGATATGGATAGCGGTGTAACAAGCTGTATTAATATCAACGAATTATCTCAAGAGGGGGAAATATCCCCCGTTTTATTAGAAGAACAAAGCTTGATACATAAGTTAAGCCCTGAATACAGGTTGCTCATTGTTGGTATCGGAGAGATTGCGGGTTACTTAGCTTCATTTGCCGAGGCTGCTGAATTCGAGGTCACTGTATGTGACCCTCGTGAAGACTTCATTGAAAGGTCACGAGAGCTAACCAAACAGTTCGACGTGAAACATTGCCTTCCAGACGATTTAGTTAACGATCACTTTTCTGACAAATATTGTGCGATTGTAGCGTTGGCGCATGATCCACGAGTTGATGACCTAGCTTTGATGGCAGGGCTAGATAGTGACGCTTTTTATGTAGGCGCGATGGGTTCGAGACTTACGACAGACAAACGGCTTGCTCGGTTAAGAGAGGTCGGAATAGAAGATGATCTACTTAGTAAGTTACATGCCCCAATAGGCCTATCAATTCAAAGTAAGACCCCTCCTGAGATAGCGGTTTCGATTCTAGCTCAAATTATTCAATCAAAGCATCGGGCCGCGACTGCTGGTTGATTATTTCGGGTGTTCATCGTACCAATTGAGAGAAAATCGAAAAGTAAACGAGTGTAAATTTGATCCTTTTTGCGTGGTGTCAGCATTTATTTACGCCGAATTGCTGTAAGAATGGGTGATTGTGTTTCATTGTCAGACTAGTTCTTCTTAAAAGGAGTAATAGTGAGTCAGCACGCAGAATATAACCAGTTTAATCTTAAGCGACCTTGCAGTGAGTCTAGCGAGAAAGACTTATTAAAAGAAAAGCTTTTGGAGGAAGGTATTGTCTTAGACAAAATAGACCTTTCTCCGCGATTTTCTGTTGAGGATAAGCACAATGACTTGGTGATGGATTATTATCAAGGTCATATCGATCGAATCAAGAACAAATTTAACTATGCTTGTGCCGACATGACGCGGGTATCACACGATAGTCTGCATGCAATATCAATTCGCGGTAAGAACCTTTCTGAACATACTCATCAAGAAGATGAAGTAAGGCTAATCTTAGAAGGATCGATTCTTATTTATGTTCATATTAACGAAAATGTACATATTATTCATTGCGAAAAAGGTGATTTCATCATGGTGCCAGGTGGCGTTAAACATTGGATGGACATTGGACCCAGTCCAAATTTTGCGTGCATTAGATGGTACAACAGTAAGTCTGGATTAGTTACTCAGTTTACGGGTAGCCATGTTGCTGAATCGACTTCGCGTTGGGAAACAATTTTTTCAGAAGATCATTTTAAATATTGACATTTTATCTGCCGCGAGAGAGTATCCTCCTCATGACTAGATTAAACTCAAAACACATCATTGCTCCCACCAGCATGCGGCTCGCACACCTAGCGTGCGTGCTGTGGCTATTTGTGGCCGTAAAGCATAAGTGCTGTGAGTTTGAGATAGTTAGTTAAACTTCCTTTTCAGGCCACAGCAAATTCTTGCGGTGGTCTAGTTTTCAATAAAACCATCTCATCTAATTTCGCTTAGCCTATAAGGAAAATTACCTTCGTTATAGGAGAATTTCGTATGTCTGTGTCAGTGGCTTATGTCACCTTAATTATTGTTTGGTCGACGACCCCCTTAGGTATCGCTTGGAGTAACGAAAGCCTGAGTCCTGTTAGTGCACTATGTACTCGTATGTGCATAGCGGCCATGCTGGGTTTTCTTGTGGCGAAAATTCTTAAGATTCCTGTTGCATGGTCTAGCGCGGCATTTAAGACGTATGCATTTTCATCTATCGGTATTTTTGGTGGCCTAACTCTAACGTATATCGCAGCACAGTATGTTCCATCAGGGTTAATCTCTGTTGTGTTTGCACTGTCGCCCTTATTAACGAATCTTTTGACAGCAGGCATTGTAGGGAAGAGCGACTTTACCGCACGCAAGTGGTTAGGATTTACCCTATCTTTTTTTGGCTTAGGTATTATTTGTATTGATGACTGGGTAATAAACGAGGGCGGCTGGATAGGGCTCGGTTTATTATTGCTAGCAGTGACGCTGTATAGCTTAAGTGGTGTACTGGTTCAAAAAGAAAAGTTGTCGGCGCACCCTTTGGGAAAGACGGTAGGAACATTATTGTTTTCTACACCGCTATTTCTTACTGCCTGGTTTTTTCTGGACGGAAATATTCCAGTATTTGATCCGTATACTGCGTCTCCTTGGGCGGTATTGTATCTAGCTATATTCGGGTCGTTAATAGGGTTCGCTTGTTATTTTTCAATTGTACATGCGATTGGAGCAACTGCTGTCACTATGGTCACATTGATTACGCCCATATTGGCATTAGTGCTTGGAAACATATTCAACAACGAAAGCCTGACGACGCAAATGATAGTTGGCACCATTGTTGTGATATATGGTTTGCTTGTTTACTACCAAAAAGCGTCAGGCTTTACTATTAATATGTTCCGCTATAGGGGGCACTCAGAAAAACGTTAGTGGAAAGAAAAGGCAACATCAATTGTTGCCTTGTATTCGAGTTTCTCTTGCTGATACGTTGATGCACTAGAGTTTGTTTCTAAGGATTCCATTGCCATTGAACGCATCATTCTTGGGCCCGAGAATGAGGGTTGGTGCTTAATAGAATGAACTTTGCCTAATTTAACCTCATAGGTACTAGCGATGTGCTGAGCCAAATGTTTGGCATGCTCCAATGCTTTTGTGAGGGCTTCTTCTTTCAGGATTGTCTTATCGCTTAAGGAAAACTCGATGTTATTTAAGGTGGCAACGCTAGCACTACTAATGACTTCAATCAGTTTTTCCAATTGGTCTAATTGATTTAAGTTAAACTTAACGCCACGTTTGACTTGATAAGATCGTAGGTTTCTTTTTCCGTTGACGTGATCATACTCAGGGTAGATGTTTATCTGACTAGAATCCAAGGTTTGACTCTCTAGTTCAAACCCTTTTAATTGAACCAAGAACAGCCTCACATTGTTATCTACGATTTCTCGAGCATTCTTTACATTTATATCTGAATGAGCAAACGATAACTGTACTCTAGCTTGGTCGGGGGCTGACGTCGATATACCTTCGGCTGACACCTGAATTAAGGGAAGCGGATCATTCGCATACGCAACTGCAATTAGAAAAAAGTTAAATACCAGCGCATGTATAAATTTAATAAGCATGCTAGTCTCCCGTTGATGTGTGACAGTTATCTATATCAGCATATTCGTCAGTTATAAAGTTACCTTTGGTTTAGCTATTACGCTCGGGGCAAGATGAAATTCTCAGATTTTGGAAACAAATTTAGTCAACAAGCCGGCATTGCGAGCTTGATGGACGACCTGGGGAATAGTCTTTCAGAAGATTCTGACATGATCATGATGGGCGGAGGTAATCCTGCGCACATACCTGAAATCCAGCATTATTTTAAACAGCGACTATCTAAAATTTGTACATCGGAGCGTGAGTTACAGCGAATAATCGGTATTTATGATCCCCCACAAGGAAATGTGGAATTTATTCAATCGCTCACAACTTTACTGAATTCAGAGTATTCTTGGGGGCTTTCGCCTGAAAATATTGCAATTACAAATGGTAGTCAGGCCGCTTTTTTCATGCTGTTTAACTTATTTGCAGGGGCGGTTAAAGGTGAGAATGATCGAGTTATTCAACTTCCCATAGCGCCTGAATACATCGGTTACTCGGATGTTGGTTTGAGTGAGAGCTTCTTCGAATTCACAAAGCCGATTATAGAGGAAATTGATTCTGAGTCTTTCAAGTATCACATCGACTTTGATGAGTTTTCCGTAAGCGCACAAACTGCAGCCGTCTGCGTTTCTCGTCCAACTAACCCTACCGGTAACGTGCTGACGAATACAGAAATAACTCGCCTTGACGAAATATCAAGGCAAAGTAATGTACCCCTTATTATAGATGGTGCATACGGAACACCTTTTCCAAGCTTAATTTTTGGTTCTGCGGAGCCAATATGGAACAACAATATAATTTTGTGCCTGAGTTTGTCTAAGTTCGGACTGCCCGCAGCGCGAACAGGAATAGTGATTGCAAATGCTGAAGTAATTCAAGCAATATCTAGAATGAATGCAGTACTTAATCTTGCATCGGGTAACTTTGGAAGCCTCTTAGCGCTTGAACTAGTGAAAAACAAAAAAATATTAGAGTTGAGCCAAAAGGTGATAAGGCCCTACTATTTCGAAAAAGCCCAGCGTGCGGAATCTTTATTAAAACAACTCTTACAGGGTTTGCCATTCTCACTTCATAAAGTCGAAGGCGCCATGTTCCTTTGGTTGCGACTTAAGGATTGTCCTGTGAGTAATCAAGAATTATATATTCTCCTAAAGCAGCAAGGAGTATTAATCGTTTCTGGGCATCATTTCTTTCCGGGATTCGATGCTGATTCGTGTGGAGAGTGGGTACACACGAGAGAATGCATACGAATTACCTATTCGCAGGAACAATCCACTGTAGAAAGGGGATTACGTATGATTGCCAAGGTTATTCACCAGGTTTATCAGCTAGGGGTTTAAGTATTTTAGAGGAAAATAATGTGGTATGGGGTTTTCCAGAATGAGTAAGAATTTCAAGTGTGAGTTATTAGCGTTCATCATCAGGGAGCAGAAGAGTGTACTAGATACGGCTATCTCTGCTGCGCAGCAAGCTCATGAAACTGCAACCTCTCCGCAGAATGTAGCAGAAAATAAGTACGATACGCTTGGGCTGGAGGCGGCTTATCTAGCTGAAGGTCAATCGCGCCGTGTTGATGAGTGCTTAAATACCATAAAACTATTTGAGTTAATGAAACCGCTCACCTTTGACGAAGATGAATCTATACAGCTAGGCGCATTGATTCAAATACGGCGAGACAATGGAGAAGAGCAATGGTTGTACCTCGGTCCTGCGGCGGGGGGCTTTTCATTCCAATACATTGTAAAAGACGATGTCGAAATCAATATTAAATTGATAACGCCTTCATCTCCCATTGGTAAATCTTTAGTTGGTTTATATGAGGGTGATGAGTTTCGAGTACAAATTGGCCATACCGAAGATCGTTATGAGGTTATGGCCATATTGTAAATTACGTTTGATTAGGTGCGCTCAAATGTAAACCGCACTCTTTTTGTGTAGCTTCCTCCCACCACCATCGACCTTCTCGTTCATGCTGATTCGGTAGTACAGGCCGGGTGCAGGGTTCACAGCCAATACTTATGAAGCCTCTTTCGTGAAGTTTATTAAACGGGACTTCAGACATGCGAATATAGTCCCACACCTCCTTAGAGCTCCAGTTCGCAAGAGGGTTAAACTTGATCAATTTTCTTGTTTCGCTCGAATTGCCATGATCAATTTCTACGACTGCAACGCTAGATCGAGTGCTAGGGCTTTGGTCTTTACGTTGACCCGATATCCAAGCATCTAAGGTCGCGAGCTTTCGTTTCAATGGCTCGACTTTTCGAATACCACAGCATTCTTTGT
>ENA-OSET01002771-OSET01002771.1-sediment-metagenome-genome-assembly--contig:-NODE-2771-length-16618-cov-3.621970_pt1 | contig 16618 bp, 16 predicted proteins | sample MGYA00237882_ERZ534229 | MGnify/ENA primary metagenome ERZ534229 (study PRJEB26408, sample SAMN06266212) | sediment metagenome | isolation source: Hudson Canyon methane seep mesocosm | place... | reverse complement strand
AATCAATAACAACAGCTTCAACAAACCCTGTTGGCTCTGGCTCTGCATTTTGTGTAAGTGCTACATTTGGTATTGCTGGAACATCCCAAAGGCCAAAACTTGTTTGACTTGCTAATGCTGCATTTGTCCCTTTTGTCACTGTCCCTGCACTAGCACCCGCTGTTACTACATCCTTAATAGCGCCTGCATTGATGGTAACTGAAACTTCATATTCACTCATATCTGTTGTGTCAACTACTAGTAACTTATTACTAGCTGGAACAGATTTAATTAGATACTTGCCTGTTACTCTAAAGCGCACCCTTAGCATATCGGTGACATCTGCATTTAGCTCTGTTGAATTTAATTCAACTATATCTAAAACAGTAATTACCCCATTTGTTTTTACTAAGTCAGCCCCCCATGTAGCTATCCCTAAAGTACCGACTGTCACATCAACTTTAGTTTTATCGACTATTGCAATATCAAAATCAGTGGTTGTCCCTGCATTAATCGCAATAAAGGTTTCTACTTTGGTTGTCCCTTGTTCTATTACACCATTGGCATTAACGACTGGTTTAACCATTCTATTATAAAGATCGGCTCCAACATCTGGATCAACTTCATCTGCCTGTCGCCAGTATCTGACAACATTAACCATTTCTCCAGCTGATTCTGTACTTATTATTGGTACATCAGCTTTAGTATTGGCTACTGTAAACATTCCCAATGTTGTAATAGCTAGTGCTATTTGTTTGAGTCTAATTTTATACATTTAAGTCGTTAAATTACTATTTTATATAAAGGGTTTGCTGCAAATTATCGTAAAGCGAACGAATTCCTAATTTGCTAATAAACAAGAAAATTGTCTTGGACGTTAACAAGTATCTATACAAAACTCAAGGATTTAATTGTATTTTTGTGGGAATATCCTTTATGGGTATCCTTTTTGATACACCGTCTATATTTACATCCGCTGCGATTTAAGGCCAACCACAAGGGATTGGCCCTACGTTTTTATTGTACTTTGATTTCTAAACCGTAGGGATGCCCCTTGTGGGTATCCTTTTTGATACACCGTCTATATTTACATCCACTGCGATTTAAGGCCAACCACAAGGGATTGGCCCTACGGTTTTACATTATTTTTGGGTTGAAAATGAATTTCCAATTTATTATTTCTTTTTTCGACCAATTAAACCTTGCTTTTATCCCTTGCTGTTGATGAAAAATACTTATTTGCCATATTTCTCGGTCTATCTCTTTACCAACTACTTTTCCTATGGCTTGTTTTTGCTGTTCAAACAGCAAGCTTTTTTCTGCTGAACTTTGTAGCCATTCTTGCACAATTTTTTCTGGTACATTAGCTAATGCTGCAATGATTTTTGGCTCGGTATGTTTATCACTTAACTTTACTTGCTCACCATTTAATACTACATATTGCTGTAACTTTTTTATTTCTGTCGCTGTTACGCCTTTTAAAGCATACAACTCCTGCCAACTTCTTATTGCATTATTGGCAGGCTTATACGCTTGCTGGTATTTCCCATTACCCGTTTCTGCACCATTTTCTTGTGTATTTTGATCTTTATCTTGCCAATCATTTATAACTGCCGATAATTTCTGTGCATTTATTTTTGTAAATCCAATGTTTTGTAAATATGTGGCTAAAACTTTAGTTGTTAGCTTAGTTATATTAGGCAAGGTATTTCCTGGCTGTATATTTATCTGATACTTTTCTCCTGCCAGCTCCAATAAATAAGGCTGTGCTTGTATATAATATTTACCAGGAAGTAATTGTTGTTCAGAATTGTTTGCTATTGCCTGCTCATTATTTGCATCATTAAAATTTACTGTTCTACCTACTTGCTCCGCAAGTTGCTTTGCCATTTGTTGTATTTTTTGCAGCTCTGTATCTTGCTGTTGTTGTTGTAATGCTTGGTATCGTGCATCATTTTTAACTTTTATCTGATAGCTGTTTTGTAATACATAGTCCATTACTGCCAGCAGTTGTCTCTGCTGTACCACTGTTTGTATTTGTGTTTGTGTTGCTTGTCCACTTTTATTGTACTGCTTGACGACTACAGCGATGCTGATGGTGATGCCTGTGAGTACCCAGAATGCATAGAAAAGGATAAAACCTGAGTTTCTATGATGAACTGTTGGTTTTGCCCCCCTTTGGTATAAGTTATTTGTACTAGTTTGGGAGCTTCTTTTTTGTTCCATTGCGTAGTCCAGTTTTGCTCTTTGTCCTGATATTTAATTTGTAAATTGTCGACTTGTTTTATTGCTGTGAGTTCTTGCGTTTGATACTGAATTGTTATCGATTTTTCAAGCCAATAATTAGCTACTTGTTTTTCTTGATACTTTAACTGTTGCTGCTGTTCATCGTATTGATAACTAGCTAGCACATAGGGTCCGTAATTTCCTTGTTTTGCACTATAGCGAGTAATAAATTCAAATTTTATCTCATCACCAATAAAAGGAGGTTCCGTATTAAGCGGTATTTGCTGACTATGCCAAAGTTGTTTTCGTATAAATTGCTGGGCATTCCAGTCATTATCAATTGTTTTTAGGGCAACACTAGTACGCCCTGTCATTCGTTGCAGCTGTGCTAAATATATGATGATAATTGCGGATAATGCAATCACGACGACCATTTCCAACAAAGTAAATCCTGCTTGAGGTTTATTCATGATTACTTATACCTGGTTGTATAAAAGTAAGTTTATAGTTTTGTTGCTTTAACTGATATTGCTGATAAGGGGTGTATGCCTGACTAATTGATACCGTTTTTGCGGTAGTACTAAAGTTATTTAATTTAACGGTGTAGTCTTTTTGTGGCGGTTGCAGGATGATACTCTCTGCTGTTTGATTTATTATTTGATATTCAATTTCTTGCTGACTTAATTCTGCGGCTTGATTTAATAACTCTGTCGCAATATTTTGATGTTTGCGCATACGTTTATTTAAATCCATTAACCCCCGAATCTGTCCTAACAGGGTTGCTGATGCTGTTGCTACTATAATAACAGTAATCAATACTTCCAATATTGTAAAGCCACGCTGTTGTTTTTGTTGCATGGCCGTATTTTATCTTATTCTGGAGAGTAATTGTTGTTTTGCTTGTTGATAAAAAGGGTAACCACAAGGGATTACCCCTACGGTTTGGGCATCCATCTTTTTCCATCCGTAGGGATGCCCCTTGTGGGTATCCTTTTTGATGCACCGTTTTTATTTTCAGTCGCTACAATTTTTTGGCAACCACAAAGGATTGCCCCTACGGTTTTTTATTTATCTAGGTCTATTTTGTCGTCTTACTGCTTTAATAACATCAATTATATCGCGTGTATTTATGATTCCATCATTATTAACATCGGCTCTTGTGTTTTTCTTAGTCAACGCTCGCTTCACCGCTGTAATATCTGCCTGGGTTAACTTACCATCATCATCAACATCATAACTGGTGTTAAAATCAACTGACTCTTCTACTTGCTCATTATCACCATCATCTGATCCACTGTCCTCAGCAATTTCTCTTACCAATTCACCTACCGTTACGTTTAATTCTTTAAAGACAGGAAATGTCCCTCCTTCAACAAAAGAAAATACAGCTACATTTTCGCCCTGTAATAATTGGTATATTTTATTGCCTTGCTTTAACTGAATGCTTAGCTCTGTACCTTTATAGTCTGGTTCTTTTTCAATATCTACCGCATAAAGCCCTGTACTACTAATCACCTTATGTAGATCACTATTAGTCGTAACTTGTGCTCCACTACTATTTACGACTATAATTTCATCATTGAGTTTGGCTTGTACAGTTTCACTACTGGATATTTCTCCTTGTACTTTCAATAGCCCTGCATTGGCTGTACTGAATGTTAACAATAAAATTAGTGATAATATTCGTCTTCTAGCATCCATATTTATTTATTCTTGACAAAATCAATAACCATTATTGATTAATTTATTGTTTTTTTCAAGGAAAATGGCTTTTCTTTTGCTTTTCTATTTGATCCATCACAATTTAATATGCGAATTTTAATTATTGACGATCATCCCTTAGCTCTACAAGGCATTCAATTCTGTCTAAACTCTGCTGATTTTTCTGTTACCACGGCGGCTTCATTAGAAGAGGGCGTACTGCTTTTACAACAGCCCTTTGATGTTTTATTACTCGATTACCATTTAAATGAACATAATGCTCTTGAGCTGTTAAGCGATAAATCCATTTCACTACCTAGCCTTATTTTATTAATTTCTGGCATGTCTGATCCAGAAGACGTTGCTCATTGCCTTGCTTTACCCTCAGTGACTAGTTTTTTTTCCAAACAGTCCGATTTATCTGATTTAGTGCCTGCCATTAATCTTTTATCTGAATTAGATTGTTCCTTTCCTTGGGTATGGAACTCTATTAACCATAGCTATACTCTGCTTGAGCACGCATTTCCTGAGCATACATTTTTAACTCCTAAAGAGCGGTGTGTTTTTATGCTTTTACGTAAAGGTTTACTTGATAAAGAAATAGCAGAGTCATTACACAGAAGCGTTCATACCATTAGAGTTCAAGTTCGCTCCATTAAACGTAAACGCACCGTAATTCGTCGCAGTGTTTGATTTTTTCAACCCTCAAATACAGCTCTTTATTGTTTTATTATCAATCACTTTTTTATTACCCATTTTTTGTCATTTTTCTCGACACCGCTTTGGTTTAGGTCCTTTATTTTCATCTATCGGCACTTTAACTTTTTTATTCTGGCAAATGCGTTCTTTAGGTTGGTGGCTTGTTGTTGATGATTTAATATTTAATGTAGCACCACTTGCTTTTATTCCATCGTTAATGTCAGCTTTAGTTTTTTGTTATGCCTTTGATGGCATACGTGCTGCAAGATCTTGTTGGCTTATTTTAATTTTAACTTCAGTACTTGCTTTTGGTTTTTCTCTTTTTCATCACCAGTTAACCCTTTTTTCTCCCGTCCCTTCTTTTTTTTATTTACCTTTATCTTCGCATTATGCAGTATTAATTGCTCTTTTTTTAGCTTCTGCCGCTAACCTTTTGTGTTATGAACTTTTATCTCGCATAAATAAAGTATTGGCTCTAGTTTGCTCCCCTTCCATAAGTACATTTAGCTTTCTTTTTGTCCAGTCTGTTATGGAGTATGGCCTCAATACGGGTATTAATAATTTTATTAAGCATGTCCCTGAGCCTTCAATCTGTCTTTTTTTCTCCATCATTCTTAGTTGTTGTTATGCTTTATATTGCAATGCTCACCATTTCTTTTTACCTGAACGCCCACTTATAAATATTTTATTATTTTGGCATAAAGCTGAAAGTAATTTATCTTCTGATGAATTATTAGAGTCTGGACATATCTCTTCTGAATCGAGAGAATTAAATCAACAATTGTCAGAAACCCAACGTTTATTTAATTACCATGTAAAGTTAAACCCTCTAGCCGTTATTAATACTCGCACTGATGGTTCTATTTTATCAGCTAATTTAGCGGCTGAATCTTTGTTTAATTTACCCAGTAAAAATCTATTAAATAATTCTATTTACAGTTTTTTGCCTTCCATTTCTCTTAAAAATCTTGCTAACGGCTCTGCCGATCCGATTATTGCATTTCCTGATAAATCCCCTTTACCTTTATGGCATCAATATACGGTTTTACCTATCTATGATGCTTATAATAAATGCTCTGAATATCAGGTTATTATTAAGGATGTGTCCCAATCGCAGCGCTCTAAAACAACCAAAACTATTGAGAATAACGTCCGCAATATCCATAAAACCAGCAAAATGCTATCCCATGATATTGCTAACTTATTACTCAGCATTGAAGGCTCTGCCTTACAATCTAAATCTGCTTTTGAGAAATCTAACACCACTCTATTCAAAACATCCTATGATGCTATTTTTACTGCATTGCATCAAGGCCGAGCATTGCTATCCCAGCTAAGTGATAAACAAGCCTTAGCAGCTCCAAAACTTAAGCAACATCCTTTACAATCTTTACTTAAAGATAGCATTAATATTGCTAAAGCACGCGCAAGTAACAAAGGCATTACTTTCGATCTCGATACAGATTTAAATCCTTTAGTTCTTGTTGATTCTTCACAAATTATTCGTGTATTTACTAATTTACTAATTAATGCTATTAGGGCTTGCGATAACAAAGCCATTATTTCAATCTTGGTTAAAACTGATAACAATGGGTTTATTATTCACTTTGTTGACCAAGGAAAGGGAATGAGCCAGCATTTGCTTGAACATGCTTTTGACCCTGCTTTTTCAACAAAAGGCAATGGTCAAGGGGGGTTGGGCTTAGCTATTTCTTATCTAATTATTGAGGCTCACGGCGGGCATTTATCTTTAGCAAATAATTCACCAGATTCTGGTATGACTGCTTCTATCTGGTTACCAGCTATGCCATCCTCTTCCATTAGCTCTGATTTATCTGGCTTGAGGCTTTTACTTGTTTGTACTGATAAAACATCTCTGACTCATTTAACCCATCAATTTGATAATACTGAGTTAGATTGGCTAGAGGTTCAAAATAAGGATGAATTATTTGCGATGCTTGAAGAAGAGTCCTGGGACTTACTATTGCTTGCTTCTGACTTTAATATAACAAGACTACAAGAAGATAGCTCCACATCCGAAGTACCCTGCATTCTTGAGTTTAACAATGCCTTTTGTTTTTCTATTTTAAAAGATGACTCTGAACTTGCTGATGATTTTTTATGTTGTATTGATACTAGTTTGGAATAGGGCTTAATACCCCATGTCCTTTGATGTCTTTTCATTTTGTAGGGATGCCCTTTATGGGTATCCGTTCTGCAACACCCTTTATATCAACCTTCGCTGCGATTTATGGGCAACCACAAGGGATTGCCCCTACGATATCATCTAAATTATAGATTCAATCACGATGGTCCTTTCACTGCAACAATAAACAAGGTAATGAAAGCAAAAACTTGTTCAACCTTACGCCGTCTAAGCTGCCTAGCATTAAAAGCTAGCCTTAATACCCCCTCTCTGGTAGATAAGTTTACTGATGAAATATCAAGAGCATTAACAAGCAACCTTACAGACTCAAATACCTGACCTGAAAAAACATAGTTTATTCTATAAATAAGCCCCTTTAAGGATGTATTTGCTCCAACTTGATTCAAGCTATGTTGGCGGTATCTCATTTTTGGCTCAGAATCTATGATCCATTTATATTGATTATGCCTTAAAATTGCATAAGCAAGCCAATCATGAAGTATAAAGTCGTCTAATTCGGGGAAATCTAATAAATATTTTTTTATTAGATTTGCCGCCTTATTTGTAAAAATATAAGTACATCCCGGACCTGCCGCCTCAAACAAATAATCAAGTTCTCTTTGTGGCTGTGCTTTATCAATCAGCTTTTCACGCCCATCCTCCCAAAAAGCAATTACATTTGCTGAGTAAGCCTCAGCGCCAGTAGCTATCATCTTGCTTATGCCATGAGACAGCTTATCTAAAGACCAAATATCATCTTGATCTGCAAAAGCAATATAATCAAACGCTGAAAAATTTACATCTTTAATTAACCGAAAGAAATTAGGGGCTGCTCCACCAAATCGTTCCCCATATTCCAAAACAGTTACATTTTGGTTCGCTTCTTCAAGTTGCTTGCACCACTCATAGGTTGAATCCGAAGATAAATCAACGCTAATAAAGGTGTGGATAGAAACAGTCTCTTGGTTGAGAATTGAAGTAAGCTGCTCATTTATCCAATTTCTTCCATTGTATGTTGCTAATAATACAGCGATATTATTTATAGTGCCCCCTCTCTTATACCCTAGAAAATAAAAACATTCTGTATAAAGCGCATTTATAACTAAGAATTCTTTTTAATAAATAATAAGTCATCCTAATCCTCCAAATAACCTGAACTATGAAACTTACACTAGATTTGTTACTAGTTTCTGAAATATTAGACTCATGCCTTCTATATAGAATCAATGGCTGCTCTAAAAACTTCACTCGTCCCAAACTACTAGCAATTAGCCCAATCCACCAGTCATGCATCGCTATATTTTTGGGAAATGGGAGAGCATAGTTTAATATTTTTCTATTAAAGGCCATACAACAACCCGTAAATGGATTTCTAATAATGTTTTTAATAACATTACGATTTGAATCACCAACATCACCTAATAGCGACTTTTTAATTAAAGCTAAATCTTTATTTACTACTGTTGCATCAGAGACTACCAAATCATTATTCAAAAGGGCTTTACAAGCTTCATTTACTTTATCTGGTAACCATATATCATCCTGATCACACAAAAATATAATATCATTTGTTGCATATTTTAATGTATTCTCAAAATTATTAATAAGCCCATTTTTTGGTCCAGAAATCAATTTAATTCTAGATTCATCAAATCTTTTGATTATATCCACTGTACTATCAATTGAGCCGTCATCAGAAATAATAACCTCTGAATCAAAGCTTATTTGAGATAAAATTGATTCTATCTGCATCTCAATATATTTTTCACCATTAAATGATGCAAGGCAAACGGAAACTTTCATAATAACTCAGTCTTATTGTTCTCAAAAAAAGTATAAAAGGGAAATACTAACCTATAACTATAATACCGTTTAAAGGTTCTCAACTTTGCATCTGAATATATCGATACAAGACTATTAAAAACCATTAACGGCTCGTTTAATAATAAAACAAAGAAATTTTAAAGCATACAGTGGTTGTAAATATAGGTTTTGTAATAAACTTAATTGTCTAAACTTAATAATACTCGTTTCCCTAAACGACTGATTTAGAAAAACTCTGCTAACCCCTCCATCCCTACAGTAAGCAATAATACCTTCTAGTTTCTGACTTTGCTTGCCACTTTTAGCAATCATAAGGTTCATCTCGTAATCACTTAAAATACCTAATTTAATGTCATATCTAAATCTACTAAACAACTGTCGCAGATAAAATGCTCCTTGATGATGTAGCGTATTATGCAAATAAATATTTTTTCCGAGACATGAGCTCACTCGCAGCCCTGAATCATATTCAATATCGCCATAATATAAAACACAACCTTGATCCTGCATTTGATTCAATGATCTACACAATACATTGTTATCATAAAAAGTATCATCAGAATTCATAAAGTTAACCCAAAACCCTGATACCAAATCGATGCCTTTATTCATTGCATCATAGATTCCTGCATCTTTCTCACTCACCCAATAATCAATCGCATGTTCATAATGTCGAATAATATCGAGCGTGCCATCAGTAGACCCACCATCAACAATAATGTATTCGACATTATCATACGTTTGGTTAATAACACTTTGAATCGTTTCTTCTAGATATTTTTCACCATTAAAGACTACAGTGACAATTGAGAATAATGGTTTGTCCGCTTGGCTGATTTTAAAATACCCCTGTGTACGCAAGCCGCCTTCACCTTGGCTACCTTCGCCTTCTGGCAAGCAAAGAACACTTTCAAATTTATCTTCAGGGGTTTTTTCTATAATGGGTTGTTCTCGAGTTAATAATCGAGTTGTGCTATATTTTTTGTCTATACAAGTTATGTTAGTCATTGCTTTTGTCATTTTCTAAACTCAACTTTATACAGCCCAGAGGATGTGCTGAACAAAGTGAACCGCATCCTCCGGACCAAGTACACATATCTATAACTTTAAGATAAAAATCGTTTTTTTGACCACTTTGCAGTCTGTTTCCCAAAATACATATTTGCCTTAGTGTGACGTATTAAATCTGAATACAAAATATCAAACCAATCTGTAAAGAAATTAGACCTTTTTGCCTCAATATTATTTATCTGCTCCAAAATACCTTTCTTTTCGTAGCCTTGGATACGAAGAACCGACTCATCAATACTGTTCAAATATTTAAATGCTATTTTCTTTCTATAATTTGTTGAAAATGTCTGTTTCCATTTATCAATAGAGCAGGTACTTACTGACTTGTATTCATATCTGCCTGTTGAATCTCCCATCCTACCTTTAGTATTTTGAACTGAAAATAACTCAAGCATCGACCCTTCTACAGCTATATCAAGATATTCGCATATTTTTTCTAAGTACATTTCTGGATCAGACACAAACTGTTCATATTGGATAGCTAGCGCTTTGTCAGCTAGTAACTCAAACCCTTCGGATAGTGCTTTAGGGCCTAAATTTAAATCCCGCTCATAAGCGTACATTTCTCGAAAACCACCACGACTCCAAGTTTGCATCATTGAGCTCATTACATGAATTGGATTACGAAATAAGAATATAAATTTTGCATCTGGAAAGGTTTTTAATATTTCAGGGATAATTAAATAATATCTTGGCGTTTTATCTAGAAAGTAAAGTTCATTATTTTTACATTGTTTTGCATAAAGCGTACTTACAAAATTCTTAAGAGCATCATAATAATCATGCTCTTTATTAGGCAGGTTGTTTATAAAGTCTTCAATCGCAGTAAAGGAGATACCATGGCCATATTCACTTAAAACACCAGTTGATTTATAGGAATAACTAAAAGGTAACATTATCCATGGTTCGGCTACACTTGATATCTGCGAATGGGTCATTAATACTCGTTGCAATAACGTTGAACCTGAGCGCGGAAGAGAAAATAAGAATATTGGCGATCTCATTTAATGATACCTTTTAGTATTTTAAATAACGGATAAATGCCTATTCTTCGTAAAATAACTTTAAACTTTGTTTTATAGCCCAGTTTTCTAAAGTTGTAATTGGCTTTACTAATTTTTTCATCGACTTTAGGGTTATTATCAAATTTAAAATCACTAACTTTATCCCATAAAAAATCATGATAAAATTTATCAGTAGCCCCGCAATGAATGCCACTACCATCATGCCCTATATTCTGAACAAGACTATTTTTGGGGTATACCGTTAACATATTATTTTTATATTGATGAAACATTGCTTTTACATCTAGAGCGTCAATTTCACCTTTTGACTCCGACTCTAGCATTGCCAACATATCTTCCCCCCCCCCAGTAATTAAATTTTTCACCGCGACTTTATTATCAAAAAAACTTAGATATTCCTCTCTATCTATATAGTTTATTTCTTCAAATCTATCCTTCCATATCCCGAACCCCCAAGCATTGAATCGAGGAAGAACAAATGAATCCGTTTTAATTTTTTGTGTATTTATTGGTAGCCCATAACCCGTCACACTCAAAATATTTTCACTATCCTTATAAAACAATAATGCTTTATTCATAAAATCCAGAAAACCTGGTGCAGTTACAACATCCTCTTCCATAAATATACATTGACCAGATTCATCTAAAAGTTGTTTTATCCCACCACGATTATTTTTAATACGAGAATTCACTTTCCTCTCCAGAATGATAACTTTTTTAAACCCATCAATCGTATGTAAATATTCTCTAACTTTCCGAACTTTTTCTTCATCGCCTTGTTTTGGAGCATCAGAAAAAATAAATAAATGACTCTGCTTTGCTAGGGTATTAAGTTGCAAAGCAGAGATAGTTTTTTTTAAATGCTCCAACCTAGTATAAGTTGACACACCAATAGGTGCTAATTCAGACATGTTTTTTCACTATAAAAGGAAGGATTAATTAGTTTTAATAATTCAGAATTATATTTTTTCAGTAGTTAGAGGATCAAACCATTCTCGAGTATACCAACTTTTATTTAGTTCTTCTCTTATACACATAAAAAGGGTTGATGCTTTTTATTGATTCAATGGTATTTCCCCTGTAGGAAGGTATAAAAATAGGAGTAACCCAATTATTAGAAAACCTTGTGATAAGTGTTGCCGCGGCGGCGCCACTTATTCCATACTTTGGTATAAGAATGACATTTAAGGATATATTAATAATAGTCGCTATAATATTTGCTACAATTCGATAAAATTGCTTATTTTCTGAAAGAACCCAGATCCCTTTTGCAGCAGATTGAGCCATAAAGATACCTGCCCATATATTAAATACTAGTGCCTCATATGCACCAATATAAGTTACGCCAAATAATAGTACTATGATGTCTTCACCAAAAAAGATAGCCCCACACCCTACACTCACTCCCATCCAAAACATTAAGGAATAAAACTGCAGTAATCTATAATGATAAAGCTTATTATTTCTTTCTCTTAAATTCACAAAATAAGGTAGTAATGTACTTACCAATATTCCAGGGATAAATATCCAGAACTCCGATAATCTTACGGCCACACTATAAATGCCAACCTGTTCTGTATTTAACATCTCTCCGATCATTACCTGGTCTATCTTCATATGAATAGAAACCAGAAAAGTACTTAAGCCTATCGGCCAAGAAAACTTTAGTAGCCTCATTGCAATTTTTGAGTTATAGCGCCATTGATTAATATATTCGCCCGTTTTTTTATAAACAATAATAAACAGTATCCCTGCTATCATTAGCTCTATGACACTGGTGAAAGCAAAATAAGCAACACTATATTCGTTAAGTATAAAATATATTTTTACTGCACTACTAAAAATAAAAGCAACATTTCTAACAATGACGGTATATTTTGATAGAACCTTAGCTTGATAAAAATAGTCTACAACATCAATTGCTTGAAACAAAAACCCCATGCTAATAATAAATATTATTGTTTTCTTTAGGCTGTCCATTTCTAGATACATCATGGATAAATAAATAGCTAATAAAGCAACAATAGAGCCAACCAATTTAAGAACAAAGGCCGTTCCCAAAAGGTAGTGGGTTAATTTGGGGGTTTTTACGATTTCTCTGGTTATAATCTGGTCAAAGCCTAGCTTTACAAACACCATGAAAAACCCTGTAAAAGCCATCGCATAGTTAAAAATACCAAAATCATTAGGTCCTAAATACCTAGCAACCCAAACACTTATAAATATCCCACCAAGTATCCGTAATATTTTATCAAAAAATAGCCATATAACATTATGATAGATATTTTTTTTATTCATAATGATTGTATACGCTTCCTAAATCTTCTACTTTTTTCAAAACTTTAAAACCACCTCAAAAGCCCCATTAATATAACTTTATGTTTTATTTTCCCAAGGAAAGTTTAGCTCAGGCGACTGCACCCCTAAAAATTCAACAAATTTTCGGTATGAACTTGTATCAGCAATATTAATAATCAATAAATCTTCAGGCCGGTCTTTAAAATATTCAATAACCTCTCGATTATGTCGCTCATAATGCGCAATCATAACTTCCTTATTATATGGGGCACTATCTGGAGTACCATGCAGTTTTACCGTGTTATACATAAAGCCTTGTCGAACATAAATAGCATTTTTTAGGTCTTCTAGTGTAGGGGGAACTCTACCGTTTAATCCAAATGACTTTCCATGAAAACGAACTATTGACTGATACCATTGTTCTGCATCATTCCTAATTGTCAAAATAAACTTACTCCCAGGATAAGCCCTATCTAAATATTTATAAGTACTTGGACAACTAAATGGAACATCTTGAAAAACCTGAGCGCTTTCACAATATTTAACTATCTGATCAAACTCACTTTTAAAATAATGCTTATCATATAACTTTTCAGCTCTGCGCTGATCACCAACAAAAAAACCTAGATCCTCAAAGGCTCTTTTTAGTGAAGTCGTCCCTGTTTTATTCCTTCCAATACAAAAATATTTGGCCTTTCCTTTAGCTTGCTGTTTTGTCTTAACCGCAACCAACCTTCTTCGGATAGTATTAATAATATTCTTTATATTTCTAATCACTCTCGCCTCTTTATTCATTGATAAAACAAATTAAAAGCATCTAAAATATCTTTATCATTCATCTCTGTGCGAGTAAATTGAAATCTTTCTTGCCCACTATATGGCTCGGACACACCGAAACTGTTTTCTCTCAGTTTATTACAAAGGCTTTCATAGACCGTTTCTGGGTTTTCACAAAAATATTCATATTGAACGGTCATTTTTTTATGCTCAGCCACATTAGCTAAGCCATCTTCCACTGCTTTATTAATATGATAAATTTGCCCTGCAACTTGCTCATAGGGATTAAGTTTTTTCAGCTCATAATACTCAGGTATTTTAAACGAATACCATTCATCAATACTGCCTAGCTGTCTTTCTCTAGCATCGAGTGCTGATGCAATATTTGTTAATGGGTCTCGTTTGGTATGAATAAATATCGCATTTTCAAATAATTGATCTAAAAAATCAATATTGTAGTTCAAGATCATAGCTTTTAACGCCATCGGTTTTTGAAAGACATCAATCATGCCTGCAAACTCAGAAACCATCGTTTTAGTATCTGACTCTTTTAACAAAAGCTCAGTTGGTAAATAATCTAAGTCTGTAAAAGGCAAAAATCGTCGCCAGAAATACCAAAATTCATTAGGAGCTAATGCCCCTTTGGTTTTGCCGTTCTCAGAGGAAAAATCCACATTACTATTAAAGTCTTTTAATTCATCACGAAAATTATAACGTTCATCTGCCAATAATAACTGCAATTTTGCCCCTATAATAGGCGCTTGATAAAACCGTGATAATAAATTAGTAGGATATGAAAATAAGCCCGTATTAGCTAACCACTGCATCATTAATGTTGAACCCGATCTATGTGGACCGACTATAAATACAATGGGGAAGTTAGGCTTTTCTATTCTTAATAACTTTTCTTCTATTGTCCACAAGTCACTATTAACTTCTGTCAACAAACTTTCAAGCGTTTGATTTCTTTTAAAATCTGATTGACGCTTCTCTGCATTTTTTTTATTCATCTTTACCTTCCGCCAAAACAAATAAAATTCTATCCATGTCACTCTCATCATATCGTTGATCAATTGGTAAAGGTACGAGCTGATCAACAAGTTGTTTTTCCATATCACAACACCCTTTTCTATCCTTTACTTCCCCCCAATAACTAGCCACATATATATTTTCAGAAATAAAATGACTCTTTAATTTGTTATTGATAGAAACGAATGGGTAAATCATCGCAGTATCTAGGTAAGAAGGATCAAATTTGAGAAAATTTTCTTCTTGCAGCTTTGAATGCAAATACTCGAAGTTGTAGTTTCTCTTGCATTTAACTTCTTCATAATCAATTGACTTTAAAATCGCGCGGGTTATCTTTGACATTAATTTTATAGGCTGATTAATGAGGCGATTTTCTGCTTTATGATAAAGCTCATAATAGTCACCTGCATTCTTATCTATCCGCCCCAAAAGCTGAGTTGCAAACTCTGCGGATTCATCATACTCAAACTGTTCATTCATCCGCTTATTCGTATATAGATAGCCCCCGTCACTCACACCAAAGAACTTCCTAGGACTATAAAAAGTATCAATATTTTCAATTGGCATCTCATAGAAATTTTGGGTATTATCGACAATGAATCTTTTAGAATATTTTTTTGCTAAGCCTTTAACATAATTAGATTTTAGGCCAAAATAATTTACATAAAGTATTAATTGAAATTAATAAGGAAAAGTTTTTATACTACACTGGAATAAATTTAGGAGTAACTGTAAAAATCAGGAATTCAGCAACGTAAAGTTGCTGTACTCAGTTAGTCTTTTTTATCGTATAAAAGGTCTTTTCATCAAGAAGCTTCCTTGGTCAAAACCATTAGCAGATCATTCTATATCAACTTACAGAACTAAATTGTTGATCATTGCTAGTGATCGTAATAAATAATAAAGCTACATTAAGAAATTAAAGGTATAGGCATGAAAGCAGGAAATATTATAAAAATTGTATCATTTACATTAGCCATGTTTATTGCTGGGTGTGTGTCAATACCTTCTGAGGCGCCAGAGCTTTCAATTGAATTAGGGAAAAGGATATCTGCAATTGAAGAGTCAAATATAACCTTAATTCATCGTTATTTTGATCATAAGAGAGAGCAGGTGGATAATTTTATTCAGGAAGAGTGGATACCTGAATTTGCCAAGAACTTTTTTTCTAATTCAAAAGTGAGGGTGTTTTTAGCCATAAGTGATAAGTACTATATTAAGTGTAAGCCGTTGAGTGTAGCTGTTGAATGTAAACAATAACATATTGCTGTCGAGATGATTCGCATTAATAAATAGCCCCGTAGCTATCAATTTGAGTAAGGTAAATACGTAAATCTAGTTCTACTTGGTGATAGTCATCCATCATATATTGGCATAATTTGTAAAAGGATTTTCGTTGTGATCTTTTTCTTTCAAATGTGCCAGCTCATGTACCACAATCATGTTTAAAAAAGCGAGGGGTGTTTTTTTAAATAGACTCGCAATGCGTAATTCATTTTTACTTTTTAACTTATTTCCCTGAACTCTTGAGATAAATGTATGCAAGCCCAAAGCATTATTTACAACATGAATTTTTTTATCGTAAACAATCTTACTTAATGGGGAGGATTTTCGTAAATGAGTATTTTTTAGATTCATAACATATTCACGAAGCATTTTATCATTGTTAATATTATGTGTTTTGGGATGTTTCTGAAGTAAAAATTGCCCTAATGAATCTTGTTCGATCATCGTTCTGATTTGGTCTTGTACTTCAATGGAATATGAAGATAAATACTTTAATGGAGCTGATTTAACTTTTGAAGATGGCATTCTTAAGCTTAGATAATTGAATAAATAAAAT
>ENA-OSET01002770-OSET01002770.1-sediment-metagenome-genome-assembly--contig:-NODE-2770-length-16621-cov-2.798175_pt1 | contig 16621 bp, 12 predicted proteins | sample MGYA00237882_ERZ534229 | MGnify/ENA primary metagenome ERZ534229 (study PRJEB26408, sample SAMN06266212) | sediment metagenome | isolation source: Hudson Canyon methane seep mesocosm | place... | reverse complement strand
CAGCGCGTTGAGCAGCGCACAAAAGAATATTCCGATCTCAATCGCCAATTGCGACAGGCAAAATCAGTCGCGGAGCAGGCCAACCAAAGCAAAACTCGATTTTTAGCCGCCGCCGGGCACGATCTCATTCAGCCGCTCAACGCTTCACGCCTGTTTTTAACCGCATTACAGCAGCGGGAGATGCCCGCAGAACACTTAACCCTGGTAGAGCATTTAGCCAATTCACAGCAAACGGCAGAAGCGTTGATACGAGAATTGTTGGAAATAGCTAAAATTGATGCCGGTGCCGTGACCCCCGATGTCGATAATTTTCCGATCAGCGCGATTCTGGATTCTTTAGCAGTGGACTACCGCGCGCTGGCCGAAGAAGAGGGAATTCAGTTCATTAAAAAAGAGTGTAATGTCATCGTGCGAAGCGATCGTGCTTTACTGCATCGTATTGTTCAGAACTTTCTGGCTAACGCCCTGCGTTATACCCAGTCTGGTCGAGTTCTATTGGGCTGTCGAAGGCAGAAGGATTGCCTGAAAATCGAAATTTGGGATACTGGCCCCGGCATACCCGAGCGATTTGTCAGCGAAATTTTTACTGAATTCAAACGCCTGGACACTTCAAAAAATGATGGAGGGCTCGGGCTGGGGCTTGCCACCGTGCAGAGGTTGTGTCAGCTGATGGATCACCCGCTGGAGGTTAGGTCAGAGTTGGGCAAGGGCAGTGTATTCAGCGTCACCGTACCCATGGGTATAGCTTCAAACAAAGCCGTTAAAACGAGTTCGGCTCTGCCTAGGAACAAACAGAGTGAAGGGCTGCTAACCGGACTGAAAGTGCTTTGTATCGATAACGACAGGGCGATCTTAACCGGTATGGAGGCTGTGATCAGCCGATGGGGCTGCGAAGTCACGTGTTGCCAGTCTGAAGCAGAAGTGGAAACCGCCGTGAGACCTGATGAATTACCCGATGTAATATTGATAGATTACCACTTGGATGACGACCTGACCGGCATTACCTTAAGTCGTGACTTATTGGCCCGTTGGCAGGTTACGCGACCCTGCATCGTCATATCAGCAGACCGCTCAGACGACGTTAAAACCGAAGCTCACGGGCACGGTTTTATGTTCATTCAAAAACCCCTGAAAGCGGCGGCACTTCGAGCCGGTCTCGATCGTATTGCCGGGGCAATGAAAAATGGAAAACTGGTTTTGTGATCGAATTCAGGCTCAACTTCTTTAGTCGGACTCTCTCGATAACAGGTCGTCGGGATTTTCCACTTGGAGTGTGTTCGCGAGAATGATCACTTCAGTGCGTTTGCGAACACCCATTTTTTTCAAAATCATTTTAACGTGTGATTTAACCGTCGTTTCAGAGATGTCTAACTCGTAGGCAATTTGTTTATTGAGTAAACCTTCATTGATCATGGTATATACACGAAATTGGTGGGGCGTTAGGCTAGCCACCTTTTCAGCGATATCGGATATTTGGAGATTCAAGGTGGGTTGATCTGAACGGGAAGGGTAACTTGGATACCAATGTTCACCGGACAGCAAGGTTTGTATTGCGCTTACGATAAGATCCGGAGCTGTAGATTTAGGGATGAAACCACTTGCCCCCAAATTGGCAGCCCGCTCAATGATATAACCGGCATCACTGCCGGAGAACATAGCGATCGGCACAAAGGGAAAACACCCGCGCAGGTTTACCAATCCGGAAAAGCCCTGGGCGCCTGGAATGTGCAAATCCAACAACAACAAATCAGTGTCACTGTGTTGTGTGAGCAGTTGATAGGTAGCATCGATGTCTTTGGCTTCTAAAATGTTCAGATCGCGAGCGAATTCGGCCTTGGCGTCGAGCAGGGTTTGTTTGAGTGCTCCTCGGAAAAGGGGGTGATCATCGGCAACAATTATTGTAGTCATGGCGGTACTATAACATCTCTCTTGCGAAAAATAAGGTCTTGGATTCCTTCAGCTTGGAATAGTAGGTTTGGGCACTAGTGGGGGAGTTTATTGGCGTGAGATATTATTAGCGGGTCATTTTTTTGACAAAAACTACAACAAAAAGTGCCATAGTAAAGCCCCCGGTGAAGGCCTCAAGAGCGGCGATGGGGCGGGAGCCGCCAGCCGGGGTGACGTCGCCATAGCCCAAGGTGGTAAAGGTGACAACACTGAAGTACAGGCTCACAAAGAAACCCTTGAGATTCTCGACCACGGTTTTATTTTGGAAGTCCAATTGCAGTCGCTCGCCTTCGAAATATAAACCCAGAGTGGAATAGATACAGGCGCACACAACGATCAAGGCAAGTGAAAAAATCACTACGTTTCCAGGTCGCTCTCCATAACCACAAAACAAATCGATGCACTTGGATTTGAGGCGGCTGAACGACAGTAGCGGTTGACAGTGTCGACGCATAATCAATTCACTGTGGATAAACCGACCACCCAGGCTGAATAGACCCTGTTCTTCTGCCGCTTTTCGCAGAGCGCGATAGATTTCTTCCGCCTGTTCGAAGAGATCAACCGCTTTATCTCTTTCACCCCTGCTGTCAGCTTCATGGGCGAGTTTTTCCTGCCGGATTTTGTTGCCAATTTCGATATGGTCGATCTTGCTGCCCTCGAGCTTAACGCCCAGAAGATTGGTGCCCGCGAAATGGCCGAAGTGCAGATTAGCTTCACGGAGGTCTGCTTTCATCAGTGAGCCGTTCTCCAGGGTGACATTGAAGAAGTGGGCCCCCCTTAGTTTTGCCCGGTAGAAATCGGATCCGGAAATGTCGTAACCCTGTTTTTGTCCGTGATTAACTAAATTGAGGCCATCCAGATTTGCACCCTGCAACTGCAGGCCCTTTGTATATCCGCCTGATGTGACGTAGGACTCCAGCTTTTCTCTGATGTCAGGTGAGGATTTGTCGGCGGTGGAGTCGTGCCAGAAGCACTGCCCGGTTTTTTCCACGGGGTTGTTGCAGCAAGTACCGTCGGTGCACTGATAGTCACAGTGTTTGTCAGTTTGTTTGTCAATTTGTGAGGAGCCTGGCATGTCTTGCCGCCTGCAGTGTAGAGGTTCAAAAACGGGCTCCTTTAAATTTAGTTGATGCGGGCAAAATTTCAAATCCCCCCCCATAGGGGGGATAGGGTTTGCCTTTATTTTATTGTGGGTTTCTCGAGGCCTCCCGAATTAGCTTGAATTCGCTGCCCTCATTCCATTCTGGCCAATCGCGACTGTTGGCCAGTTCGTCACCGATCAGGAAATAGAGCTCTAGATCTTCCGCGGCGCCCTTCAGGTCCATATCGGCACGGTATTCGTCGGCGGGTTTGTGATAGCGTTTATCTTGATAGTCTTTTTGCTGTTGTCGGCCCCATTCCTTGCCATGTGCCAGGGAATCATAACCACCTTCTGCGTAGAGTGCGGGTACCCCAAATTTGGCCAGACTGAAATGATCTGAGCGGAAGTAGAAACCTTTTTGAGGCGCGGGGTCGGGAATCGTTACCCGGTTTTGCTGACGAGCGAATCTTTCCATGTAATCCTGCAGTTGGTTAAAGCCGTGACCAATGACCACCACGTCTTTTACCCGGCCAATCGATCCCAGGGCATCCATGTTAATCGCGCCAACGGTCTGTGCCAGGGGGTAGACCGGGTTTTCGCCGTAATATTTTGACCCCAGCAGGCCCGATTCTTCCGCAGTCACTGCGAGGAAGATCACAGTCCGTTTGGGTGGATGCAATGTAAATTCTTTTGCCAGTGCCAGCAGGGCTGCCGTACCCGTGGCATTGTCGATTGCACCGTTAAATATCTGATCTCCCTCGCGGCTGGGGTCTTTGCCCAGATGGTCCCAGTGGCCCATGTAAACCACATACTCATTTGGGTGCTCTGTGCCGTCAATTTTTGCGATCACATTGTTTGAGGTCGTGCGGCGGAGCTCGTTATTGAAGCTCACTGAAAAGCTATGGTTAAGAGGAATCGCTTTGAAGCCGGGCTTTGCAGCGCTGAGCTTCAGTGTCTCATAGTTTTCTCCTGCTGCGGCTAACAGGGCGGTCGCCTGATCGAGGTTCAGCCAACCCTCCACTTTGAGTTTGCTGGCACCCAGGTCGGGTGATTGCAGGTCGATTTGTGGCCCTGAGAAACTATTGGCAACCACTTCCCAGGGGTAAGACGCCGGTGCAGTATCGTGAACAATCAACGCAGCGGCGGCACCCTGACGGGCGGCTTCTTCATATTTGTATGTCCAGCGACCGTAATAGGTCATGGCGTTGCCGTTGAAATGTTGAGGGTCCTGAGTGGCAAACCCGGGGTCATTCACTAAAATGACAACGGTTTTTCCTTTGACATCCAGGCCTTCATAATCATTCCAGTTGCGTTCGGGGGCATTGATGCCGTACCCCACAAACACCAGCTCACTGTCGCTGACTTCAATGGCTTCCTGTTGTTGTTTGGTGCCTACCATCATATCCACGCCGTAGGTCAGGCGCGCATTCATCGTATCGCCTTTAATATCTACGACCGCACTAGGGTCGATCTTAATCTCAACAATGGGCACCTGCTGGAAAAAGGAATCGCCAAAGCCGGGCGTCAGGCCTGCGGCCAGAAATTGCTGCTTCAGATAGGTGGTGGTTTTTTCTTCGCCGGGTGTCGCAGGTGCTCTACCTTCAAACTCGTCCGATGCCAACACGGCAGTGTGCTGGTGCAAGGCCCGGTCAAATTGTTCCAGGCGGTTTGATTTGGAGGTTTCAGCTTTGGTGATGTCCGTATCAGAGCTACCGCAGCCCTGTAGGCCGAGTGTTGCTAAAAGAAAATAGAGGGTAAAACGACTTCTAGGCATGACACAGTTTCCTTTGTTATTGTGCCCGTATGATGCATAGACTAACGGAAGCTGACAAGCGCTTATCAGAGTTTCTGTTTGTAGTTTGTGGGTTTGTTGTCAGGCCGCGCTACTGTTAATGTCCGGATTTATTTCCTGGGGCAAGGTAAACCAGCGTAGCTTTTCAGCCGCGTTTGGCAGTGTCAGCGTATACTTGTTGCCCCTGCGATTTGGCTCGCAGAGAACCCTTCTGGCAGACTCCAGATAATGCGTTAATGATTCTGGCCCCGGTATCATTTCAGAAGCTTCTGAATTTGTTTCGAAGTCCCATTCATTGAGATTGCTGGGTAGCTCCGTTCGGTGCGCTTGAAAGCGCCATACGCCGACCGCTGGGTCGTAGCAATAATAGGGCAGTAAACGCCATCCGAACTCGGCCACAAGCTCAACTGCACGCACAATGTACTCAAAAGACAGCTCATCGATAAAGTAGTTGAAATTCAGTCTCACCCAGCCGGGGCGTAAAATGGTGTGTCCTGCCAGCAGCTGCGCTTCCAGCGCTTTGCTGTAATCCATATCCATTCCGAGTAAGGCGTGTCCGTAGGGACCTGCACAGGAGCAGCCGCCGCGTACTTGAAGACCAAACAGGTCGTTTAAAAGGGCAACCACAAAACCGTAGTGCAAGTCTTGGCCTTCGTGTTTGATTCGAAAGGAGGTGATAGACAGGCGAGGCACATCTGACTCGGCCAGTACTTCAATATTACTGCAGGCTGACCAGCGTGCTAACGCGCGCGCAACAAAATCTGATTCCCGCTGCTCTATCTTGTCTGTTCCAACAGCTTGCTGCAGTTTGAAAACGAGCCCCGCGCGAATTGATTCAATAATGGCGGGAGTGCCACCTTCTTCACGGCGCTCGGTGTTTTCAATGTAGCGATGATCCTCGGGAGTGACATACATCACCGTGCCACCGCCGGGCATAGCCGGCACACTGTTGTTGAGTATCTCTTTTTTAATGACTAATACACCCGGTGTACCGGGGCCGCCGATAAATTTGTGAGGTGAGATAAAGACCCCGTCGAGGCCTCCCTCTCCCTGGCCGATCATATCAATGCCTACATAGGGCGCCGCGGCAGCATAATCCCAAAATGACAGCGCACCATGTCGGTGTAGTAAACACGCAACCGCCTCGACATCGGTCTGAATACCGGTGACATTAGATGCCGCAGAAAAACTGCCAATCTTGAGCGTGCGGTGGCTGAACATTTTTAGTTTACATTCCAGCGCTTTCAGATCTATTTGACCCTGTTCATTTAAGGGGATTGCCACTACCGTAGCGATGCTTTCGCGCCAGGGTATTTCATTGGAGTGATGTTCGTAGGGGCCGATAAAAACGACGGGCCTTTCAGCTTCAGGAATAAGAGTGTCTAGTTTGTATCGTTCATTGAGGTCTGCCGGTAGACGGATGTTGAGTGTGTCTATGAGTTTATGAATGGCTGCCGTTGCGCCGGAACCACAAAAAATGACTTGATCTTCCGCCCGGGCGTTTACAGCCTGCTTGATCTGTTGCCGCGCTTGTTCTCGAAGAGCGGTTGTTTGTGCGCCTGTAAAAGAGATTTCGGTGTGAGTATTGGCGTAGAAGGGCAGGACTTGTCTCTGTATGTACTCTTCAATAAACGTTAAACCTCGACCGGAGGCCGTATAGTCTGCGTAAATCAGTGGCTTTTTACCGAACTCGGTCTCAATCAGGGTGCCTTCCCCGATAACAGATTGGCGTATTTTATCGATTAGCTGGCTCATGGTTTACACGTTCTCAGGGTGGTCTTGGGGTCGTTGGTGGATAGGAGAAGTGTAAGCGAGTGGCGGCAGAACATTGTTTCTATCTGTTTGTAGGTTTGCTTCTATTTCGGAACAATCTTCCGATATCAGGGTAATATATGGATTTTTGTGCGATTTTGTTCTAATTTAATGCCTTGTTCGTGTGGAGGGTATTGTGGTGGTAGCAATGGATAAGCAGGATGTAGAGCTACTTGGACTGTTACAGCAGGATGCCAGTTTCTCGGTAGGCGAACTGGCAGAGCGGGTGGGCATGTCTAAGTCAGCTTGTTGGAGACGAATACAAAAACTGGAAGAGCAGGGTGTGATAGGGCATCGCGTCACCTTGCTGAATCAAGAAAGTGTCAATCTGCCACTCACCGTCTATGTCTCGATTCGAACCAATGAACACAGCGAACGTTGGGCGAGTGAGTTCCAAAAGGTGGTGAACGCTTTGCCCGAGGTGCTTGAGGTGTATCGCATGAGCGGTGACCTGGACTACCTCATAAAGGCGGTAGTCACCGACATGCCGGGTTATGACAATTTGTATAAGCGATTAATCAAAGCTGAATTGTTTGACGTCAGTTCTAGTTTTGTTATGGAAAAAATGAAACACACCACGGAACTGCCACTGCACTACCTGGAACTAAAAAAATAAGTGGTGGCGCAACCTTTGCGCTAGGCAGCCTGATTTTGCTGGTAATCTTTTGCCATGTCGCCCATGTATGAAGAGCGTTTTGCCAGGAAGTCCATCAGCCTTTCAGCGTAGTCAGACGACACCGCCTTTTGAACAGAATCTCTGCCGGCTAGTCTGTTGCGCCAATGAGTCACCTTGGTGAGCGCTGAGAGTCCACTAAAACTCACTAGCGTTTCAAAGACATCGAAGTAGCGAAACGCTGGAGCAAATGCAGCGTCTACCAGGGAAAACTGATCGCCGGCGAAAAACGGTGAATGTGTGAGTAGCCGATCCAGTTGGTCGAATTTGGCGTTGAGTTGGAGTTCTCTCAGGGAGAAATCGTCTTTGTTTGCCGCGTTGTAGAGTTGGCCAATGTTAGCCAAAATGGCGGAAGAGAACTCTATCCAGGCTCTTTGTTTGGCTTTTTCTGTTATGTCTGTCGATAGCAAGGTTTGCCCTGTCATGTCATTGATAAACTCGGCCACCACTGCCGATTCAAACAGCACTGTTTTATCCTCGGTCACCAACACCGGCACCTTCCCCAATGGGGACAGCTTCAGAAACCAATCGGGTTTGTTGTTCAGGTCTATGTTTATTCGATGATAGGGCAAACCTTTCTCCTCCAGTGCAATGACCGCTCGTTGCACATAGGGGCATAGATGATGGCTAATGAGAGTCAGTGCTTGGGAATTCTTCATGGACATGTTGCACCTCTGTTTTTGTATTGCCGGTGAGCTTGAGACACCAGGGCGATTACGGGAAAGTGGTTTGATACTAGGTTGTTTCCAATTGGGCGTAAATGATCGATATGGCACAGATGCTGTGCAATAATGGGCCGACGAGTATCATGAACTTCCAATGTGAGAAACAAAGATGGACTGGGACGATCTGCGTTATTTTCTGGCGCTTGCCAGATCACATACCGTTAGTGCCGCGGGGAGAAGCCTGGGCGTGAAACACACAACTGTCGGGCGCCGGGTCAAGGCCTTGGAGCACGCACTGAGCAGTCGACTCTTTGATCACACGGGTGATGGGTATGCCTTGACCCAGGCGGGGGAAAACTTGTTTCAACGCGCGCTCATTATCGAAGAGCAGACACAGGCGGTAAAGCGAGAGGTCTTCGGCCTGGATGCTCAGCTTAGCGGGACATTGAACGTGACCGCGGCCCACGATGTTGCCAATCGGCTTGTTATTCCCTATTTGGCTCAATTTAAGACAAGTTATCCTGAGCTGAACCTGCAGCTTTTTAGCTCGGCGGGTTTGATGGACCTTGCCGCACGAGAGGCAGATATTGCATTGAGGCTGACCGCCAATCCACCGGATTATCTGATTGGCAAAAAAGTCCTACCTCTTTCCCACGGTCTTTACGCCAGTGAAAAATACCTGGTTAACGAGCCTAAATCAGATTCTGTGGTGTTGTGGGCGGGGGAGGAGGGGAAGCCGGATTGGGTGCATCAACATTTCCCCAATGCCACTGTAGGCATGCGAAGCGATGACATTACTTCAATTCTGAGTTGCCTTGAAAATCATCTGGGCATTGGCAGGTTGCCCTGTTACATCGGGGATTCGAGTCCTGAGCTCAAGCGCTTGCATATCACTCTTGAACCCTCCGATTGGGGGATATGGGTACTAAGCCATGCGGATTTGAGAACGACGGCAAGAGTCAGGGCCTGCCGAGGGTTTTTAACCGAGCTAATTCTGCAACAAAAAGCCCTTATTGAGGGGGCCCAATCCAGGTATTGGCAGGGGTAGTTGCTGTCGAGCCGTATAAATGTGATGCTTGTCGTCAAATGCTACGGCCCTTATCTTGTAGAATAGCGGGGCCACAGGCTTTTATGTCTATACTTGCCCTATAAGTCACCGGTATTAGACGCCGACAGGTAATTGATGGCTGAATCGCGAAACTACCGCACATTGATCCGGGATAGGGTCTTATCTGCCAATATCCACCTGGTCTCATTGCTGAGAACCTCGGCTCGGCGCTGCCTGATCCTTTTCCTATGTCTATGTTTCAATGTGAGTCATGCAGACACCGATGGCCCGGTGGTCATGGAAAAAGGTAAGTTGAAGTTGCTGGTTCCCATCATGAATCATGTGACATGGCCAGACGAGGCCAGCTCCGAATACTTCACTGTGGGGCTCTATGGCAAAGATGAGAAGCTTGAATCACTGCTGAAACGTGAATTGAAGAAGCTGACCATCCGGGGAAAGCCACTTCGTGTAAGAACCTTCGAAACGACTTTTGAGGCTAGATCTGCCCATGTTTTGATGGTCAGTCGTGCAGAAAACCCAAATGTGCCTGATATCGTCAGGCGACTCAATAAAAACCCGACCCTGGTAGTCACCGATGCCTCTCCCGATAAACGGGAGGTGATGATTAACTTTATCTATAAAGAGGGGTCCCGGCTGTCATTTGAAGTGAATCGGACCAATATTATTTACACCGGCTTACAGCTTTCGAAAGACATTTTGGTCTTTGGGGGTACAAAACTGGATATTGCCGCGCTTCACAAAGAGACTGAAGACGAGCTGAGAAGGGCGGTTAGCGCCGTAAAAAATCAGCAAAAGGTATTGCTGAGTCAAGAAACAAAATTGGCAGATCAACAGAAGGAGCTGTTAAAACAAGGCGAAAGAATTGCCGAGAAAGAGTCAGAGTTGAGAATATTGGAACGCAATATTTTTGCCATTCAGAGTACTTTGCAAAAAAGTGAGCAAGCGCTGGAGCACAACCAGGCATCGCTGTCGGAAAAAGAATCGGTTCTAGCTGAAAAAGAAGAGAGCATTAATCGTTACTCGTCCAACATTGAAAAGAATTTGGCCAGACTTGCGCAGTTGCAAGAGCAGATCAATGAAAGGGAATCACTGATCAATGATAAAGATCGTGTGCTTTCCAAACAAGGCGTAAAAATAAAAAGCCAGCAAACCTTTTTGATGGTGGCGGGCGCGATGTTATCGCTGGTATTAATTCTGATTATCATTATTTTTGCCAGCTACCGCAGTAAACATAAAGCCAACCAGATGCTGGAGCAGAAAACGCTCGATTTGGAGGCCACAATGGAGGAGCTGCACTCTGCTCAGGAAGCGTTAATCAGCTCGAAGCATGTAGTTTCCGATCACTTGAACAGCATCGCGACGTTTGTCGACAACCTGGGTATTGATAGAGAGTATGCCCCTCTAACACTAAGGGCAGAAACCGGAGAAGAATCAACGGATTCTCGCCTAACCTTAATCGTCAACGGCATCAACGAAACAAGTAAGGCCTTAATTTCAGATCACAGAAAACTGTCTAATGCTGAGCATGAGCTGCGGGCAAAAAAAGATCAGTTAGAAGCCTTGGTAAAAGAGATCAACGAGCTCAATACCGAATTGGAATTTAAAGTTAGGGAACGTACCCGAGAACTTGAAGCTGCCAACATACAGTTGCAAAAAATGGCTGAGGCAAAAGGACAGTTTCTGTCATCGATGAGCCATGAAATTCGCACGCCCCTCAATGGTGTGTTGGGCATGGTGGAGTTGCTGAAAGATACCGAGATCAACTCCCAGCAGGAACGTTATTTGGATACTATTCACACATCCGGTGAAGTGTTGCTGGGGGTGATTAACGATATTCTGGACTTCTCTAAAATAGAAGCCGGTAAAATGACCATCGAGAATATTGACTACAATCTCGAGAAACTGGTCTTTGGCTGCGGAAATATCTTTGCAATGCGTTCAGCCGTCGGCATCGCCTTTATTGTGGATGTCAGTGAAAATACCCCCATTCTGGTTAAGGGGGATCCAACAAGAATTCGCCAGGTACTGCTTAATCTATTGAGTAACGCATTCAAGTTTACGGAGCGAGGGCAGATTCGTTTACAGGCAAGTGAAGCTGAACCTACGGGGTCTGCTGATAATCCACAGCGCTGGATTCGTATTAGTGTCAGTGATACTGGCACCGGTTTGAGTGAAGAGCATTGCAGTAACATTTTTGATGCCTTTACACAGGCAGACACCAGTACCACGCGACGTTTTGGCGGTACAGGCCTGGGGCTTGCAATCAGCCAGCGCCTGTCGAGCCTGATGGAAGGGAGCCTGAGTGTTGAGAGTGAGTTGGGTGTGGGGTCTACGTTTTCTCTGACATTACCCCTGATTGAGTCTGACGTGTTTACGACAACTCGAGATCAAACCCTGAAGAACCATTCCATTTTATTTGTCTGTATACCTGATGACCAATTGCCTCTGGTAGATCACGCAAAAACCTGGGGCATGACGGTTCATATGACACACTCAATTGAGGCGAGTCACAAATTTTTAGACTCCTCTCACACAGATATTATCGTTTTACCGGAACATATTGATGAGCATCCGGGTTTAATACTGGCCAGTGAAATTTCCCGCGGAGCAAATGCCGCACCGGTTTTATTACTGAGTAACCACTCGGCGCCGCTACCCAGTGAAGAGATTGCTAAAAGTGATATTGTTGACGTTCTGCAGGTCCCCCTGGCCCCCAGTCTGTTTCGCGATACCTTGATTAAACATGTTTGTGGTCAGTCACCTGATGCCGGAAAAGTTCGGGATGCCGCTAATAAAAAGAAAGACCTTCAGTACAGCAATATGAAGGTGCTGGTCGCTGAAGATAATCCTGTTAATCAGATGGTGATTAAAGGTTTTCTGGCCCGGATGGGCATCACCCCGGAGCTCGCCAATAATGGTATAGAAGCTGTTGATCATTACCGTCAGCAGTTGCAAAACTCAGAAGCCCGCCCACCCTTCGATCTGATTTTGATGGACTGTGAAATGCCTGAATTGGATGGGCTGGAAGCAACTCGTCAAATCAGAACCCTTGAAGCCACCGACAAGATCGAACACACCAATATTGTTGCCCTGACAGCCCATGCAATGGATGAACATAGAAAGAAAGCGATGGCTGCGGGTATGGACGGCCATTTGGCTAAACCTCTGAAGCGGGAAGCGCTGGAAGATTTGTTGTCTCAATTGAATATATTGACTAACGCCAGTTAGCACTTCATCAGCGTTTTTGCGATCGCCCCTACGATTTCAATGGCAGAATCGATTTGTCCCATGGGTTGGCCATAATTGAGTCTGATGTGATGGGAATAGGCCCCACTGGCTGAAAAGATAAGTCCGGGGGCCAGGTTAACGCCCTGCTCTAATGAGAGTCGATAAAGCTCAAGTGCATCGATGACTTCGGGCAATTCAAGCCATAAAAAATACCCTCCTTGAGGGCGGGTGACTTTGGTTCCTGCAGGAAAGTGTTCTGCGATGGCTTTAGCCATCTGAGATTGCTGGTCTTCCAGCAAGTGTCGCAGGCGCCGCAGGTGTCTATCGTAATTCCCGCGCTGCAAATAATCCGCGATGGCCAGCTGTGCGGGAGCACTAGCCGCCAGCGTCGTCATGAGTTTTGCCCGCCTGATCAATTCCTGAAAGCGGCCTGCAAGCACCCAGCCAATACGATAGCCTGGTGCGAGAGACTTGGAAAAAGAGCTGCAGTGAATGACCAGTCCGTCGGTGTCATAGGTTTTTGCGGGTTTGGCGTATTGATTGCCAAAATAAAGCTCACCATAAACGTCATCCTCAATAAGGGGCACCTGATGTGTCGTCAGCATACTCACCAAGGCCTGCTTTTTAGTATCGGGCATTGTTGCGCCCATGGGGTTCTGAAAGTTGGTCATACACCAGCAGGCGCGAATCGGATGTTGTTCAAGGGCTTTTTCCAGGGCTGCCAGATCCATGCCCTCGTTGGGGTGCACAGGGATTTCAATTGCCTTGAGATTTAGACGCTCAACACTTTGTAATACTGCGTAAAATGCGGGTGATTCTATTGCTATCAGATCTCCGGGTTTAGTGATCGCTTGCAGTGAGAGGGTTAATCCTTCCATGGCGCCATTGGTGATCAATACATCATCTGCATTGACGCTAACACCAGCGCTGCGATAACGAAGCGCAATTGAGCGCCTCAGTAACAGGTTCCCGGGGCTCAAGTTAGTACCACTGTCACCGGGTGTCAGGTTTCGGTTGGCTCGGGCCAGTGAGTGAGCGAGTTTCTCCAAAGGGAACAGCTCCGGTGCCGGAAAGGCCGTACCCAGCGGGGCGATATCGGTGGCTTGCATGGCATCTAATACCGAAAAGACTAATTCATTGACTTCGACATTGGTGGATAGCAGGGTCGTAGGAGAAGGCGCGGGTTCGGGCAGTAAATGTTTAACGTTATCGCTGACATAGTAACCGGAGCGCTCGCGGGCGCGGATTAAACCTCGACTTTCAAGCAGGTAATAGGCCTGAAATACGGTTGATGGGCTGACCTTGTACTGGGCGCTGGCCTGGCGTACGGAAGGCGCTTTGTCGCCGGCCACCAGAGTGCCGCTGCGAATCAGGTCTGCCAGGGCATCTGCCAGCATTTCATAGCGTTTCATTGCGGTAGTCCAGGTTCTTAACTGAAAGAATCGTAATCTGATATGGTTTTTTAATCAAATTCTGATGCTGTTCTTTTTTGGCGGGTCGTTTTACTCTGGGTCGGTGATGGTTCTTTGATGGAGCGTAACTCTTTAGAAGAGATAATGCCTTAGAGAAGAGATAACGCCTTAGACAAAAGGTCGACCCTATGAATACCCCAAACAAAACGGACAAACGTTCTCTGGATAGTGTGCTGCCCGCTACCCAATTGAATTTTCTGCAGATGTGTATCAGCGTGCTGGCGTCCTTCCTTGGCGTGCAAAGTGACAAGAATCGTGAGCGCGATTTCCAGCAGGGTAAACCTGTGCACTTTATCGCGGTGGGTGTGGTGATGACGGCTTTGTGGTACCTGGGAATCTATCTGATCGTTCAGATAGTTTTGCGAGTTGTTTGATCTCAGCTGAGCAAAGGTCATTTCCCTGCTCACTGTGTAATCTCTAATGATTACACAGTGATTTGAGGTTCAATGTTATCATGGCGCTCATTTTCCACGGCGTTGAGGTAGTGATGAACAAAGAATCCTTTAATTGGATTATCGATAGCATTGAGAAAGTAGGGGAGCATTTCGAAGTTCGTATACCGCCCTCATGGATGCAGGGTAGAGCGTCATTTGGCGGTTTGGTTGGGGCTGTCGCGGTCGAGGCAATGCAGCGATCGCTGGAATCCCCGCAGGCGCTGCGCTCCATTCAAGTTTTATTTTGTGGCCCGGTCGGCACCGAGACCTTGCACATTGATACGCAGATCCTGCGCCAGGGTCGCAATGTCACATCTATGCGAGCTGACTTGATTCAGGAGGGTAGGATCAACTGTACGGTGCTTGCCACGTTCGGTGCATCCCGAGACTCAAAGGTACCTGTACATAACCTTGAGAGCCGGCCCTCGGTACCTCAGCCCGATACACTCGAGTCATTTCCCTATGTTGAAGGATTGACCCCGCTGTTTACTCAATATTTCGATATGCGTTGGGCCGAGGGCGACAGACCCTTTTCAGAGTGTCAGGACAAAGTTCACGGCATGTGGACCCGTTTCAAAGAATCTGGCCCCGCTTCTAAAAACCACTTGATTGCAATTGCTGACATGCCTCCCCCCATCGTATTGTCGATGTTAGCCCAGCCTGCCAATGGCAGCTCCCTGACCTGGATGCTGGAATTTATTGGTGACGACTGGCAGGCAGATACCTCGGGTTGGTGGTACGTTAAAACTGAATTGTCGCAATCCTCCGAAGGCTATTCTCAGCAGCAATACACCATCTGGGCGCCCGACGGTCGACCCGTGGCCGTCGGCAGGCAAATGATGACGGTATTTGCATAATGTTTGGCTGAGTGCGATATTGAATGTACAGAATCGCACACTGGCGATATTGGCGTAGCATCGGGTGACTCGCGTACTTTTACAAGACGTTACATCGCTCGTGTTCACCAGGGAAAGGTACCATGCAAAAGCGAGACGTAGACGTCGGCAATAGCATCTATCGGTCAATCTTCGAACACTCCGGAGATGCCAGCCTGCTGCTGTCGGATAATAGAATCGCTCTGGCAAACCTGAGTTCTTTGTCCTTGCTGGATTATGCGGATGCAGGCACGCTCCACGCAATGTCGATCCCCGACCTGTTGTTGCCCATTCAGCCCGACGGCCTCAGTTCAGAAAAAAAAATAACGCGACATCGTTTCTCGTGTGAAAAGCCGCGGCACTCATCGTTGCCACTGCCTGCTTCGTTCTGGTTCTGGTAAAGGGCTCTTGCTGGACATTACATTCAGTGCCTTTTCCTTTGCTAACACCGATTACATTCTCGCTACTCTGCATAATCGATCAATTAACTCACCGCTTGAACACCAGCATTATCTGCATAGCCAGGCGATACATCACATCAGTGAAGCGGTGTTAATTTGGGATGACAGCAATGAAATTGTGTATGCCAATCCTGCGTTTTATCAGATTACCAGATTTAACCCAGCCCAGACCATCGGTCAGAGTACTTTGTTTCTACAATCTGATGAGCACGATGCAGATACCTATTTAGGGATTTCGGATGGATTAACTGAAGAGGGTATCTGGCAGGGTGAGGTGTGGATCAAAAAGTCAGATGACAGCAGTTTCCCTATTAGTCTGACCATCACCGCGGTATCAGGTGAAACCGAGGATCGAAAGTATTATCTGGCCGTATTCTCAGATTCCACCAATGAGAGGGCCCGGGAAAACGAACTTAAAAAGCTGGCCTATTACGACTCATTAACGGGTTTGCCAAATCGAGGTTTTTTTAAAGAGCTACTCGAACAGGAAACCAAGCGGGCTAAACGTAAAAGCACGCAATTTTCCCTTTTGTTTATTGATCTGGATGAGTTTAAAAGTACCAATGATACGCTTGGCCATACCGCCGGCGATCTTCTGCTGTCCGAATTTGCCAAACGATTGAAAGCCTGCACTCGGGAGAGTGACGTATCTGCCCGTATGGGAGGGGATGAATTTATTGTATTGCTGCCCAATGTGGGCGATACGCTCACGGCGGAACGAGTGGCGGCGAATTTAATTCGCTACCTGGACGAACCGGTTGAGATTGAAGGGCAACGAATCAAAATTACAGCGAGTATTGGCATCAGTTCTTACCCCAAGGATGGCACCACCACAGAAGAGTTGATTCGCGTTTCCGACCTGGCCATGTATCAAGCAAAGAAAGTGCCTGGCACCTGTTTTCGATTTTACTCTGAGCTTGATAATGCTCGGCAGATGGAAATTTACGAATTGGAAAATGACATTCGCCGGGGCTTGAGAGAGCGAGAATTTGTAGCGCATTATCAGGTGAAGGTTGATATGAATAGCCTGAAACCCGTTGGTTTTGAAGCACTGGTTAGGTGGAATCACCCGGAGCGGGGAGTTGTGCCTCCGGGGGAATTTGTTGACGTGG
>ENA-OSET01002769-OSET01002769.1-sediment-metagenome-genome-assembly--contig:-NODE-2769-length-16628-cov-7.244457_pt1 | contig 16628 bp, 6 predicted proteins | sample MGYA00237882_ERZ534229 | MGnify/ENA primary metagenome ERZ534229 (study PRJEB26408, sample SAMN06266212) | sediment metagenome | isolation source: Hudson Canyon methane seep mesocosm | place: USA:Hudson... | reverse complement strand
AGGTGATGCAGCTCCAGAACCAATGGCTGCTCCTCAAGAATGTTCAGATACTCCTCCCCCAGGTGCTTTATTAGATGCTCAAGGTTGTGCATTTGATAGTGATGGCGATGGTGTAGTTGATGGTGTTGATATGTGTGCAGATACTCCTGCAGGTGTTATTGTTGACCGTGTTGGTTGCGCATTAGATGCTGATAGAGATGCAGTACCTGATTATCTTGATCTTTGCCCTGGAACACCTAAAGGTCATATTGTTGATACCGATGGTTGTTCTTTACCTGGCCAGAATTTATTAACGTTACGCGGTATTAACTTCGAAACGAATAAGGCCATTCTAACGTCAAGCTCTCAATCAATTCTTGCTCAAGCTGTTGTAGCTTTGAAATCAAATACCGCTATTACAGTTAGAATTGAAGGTCATACAGATAGCCGCGGTCCAGAAGAATACAATGCGGCATTATCACAAAGACGTGCTGAAGCGGTTGAGACTTATCTTGTTTCTCAGGGAATAGCTGATGAGCGTTTAGTGCCCGTTGGTAAAGGTGAAGCTTATCCAGTTGCTAGTAACCTTACTCCTGAAGGTCAATTAGAAAACCGTCGCGTAGACTTTGTGGTTAGTCACTAAAACCTACCGACACAGTAACAATAAAAAGGCCCTTTCGAGGGCCTTTTTTTATGCCTAGTTGTTTAGCAATTGAAATAGACCTTGCTGGTTTGCGGTTTGTTCAGCGTGTTTGATTTGCTGCTTAAAACTGGCTTCTTGTACTAGTTGTTGCAATGTTTGTTTAACTTGAACTTGATTCAAGCCTGCTTTTATTCTTTTATCGTATAACAAGCTTAATAATAAATAATCTAGACCAGACAAATAATCATCATGTGATTTATCATTAAATATCGATGGAAAGACTTTATCTGAATCATTAGGCAAACCCATAATCTGGGTTAGTTCTTCTACAATACAAGAGAGTAGTTTGGCGTGTGCTCGAGCACGATCAACTGGAATAATCACAATGGCACTCTCTATGCTGCTATCTGCCGCTGTAGAAAAATGTGCTAGGCAGACACTATTACGAGTAAGTTGACCTATTTGTTGTTGATTGGCTAATAGAAAATCATTTTGCAGCTCTTGTTCGAGTTGTTGTTCGGTAGAAAAAATAATGGTTAAATTGGCTGTTTTATTTTCATCTACTGCTGAAATATTTACTCCGGTAATACTACTAAGATGATTTAAATGTAATTCAACGATTTTTTGGTGTAATTCTTCATCATCAGTCCGATGGACTATCGAATAATAAATGGGTTTTTGCCACTTTCTTAAGCGGCTTATCGTTGTGGAATATTCATTATTTAAGGCTATTTCAATAAAACTATCAATGATATAGCTAGGCATTTGCCAGTGTGTTTTTTGAGCAAGAATATTACTGCTGAATAATAATGAAATAACATAGAAAAAAAGAAGTAACCAAGAGGAACTTCTTTTGAAGGTTGTTGCCGTAGGAAAAAATCCAAATTTGAGATAAATTTTTTTATGTATTGTCATAACTATGAAAGGTTTGGGGAATACTTCTCATTGAGAAGTATTGACACTACCATAAAACCATAAGCACATCAGTAACGCCTGTTTAAATTAGCATATACGTAGGTAATTAAGATGAGGCATAAAGTAAATTTATAGCATGATCGGATAAGCTAAGGAGTAAAAAATGTGAATCAGTTTGCTTTAATGATAGCTAAAACACTTTACTGTAGCTAATTTTGTCGTGGAAATAGCATGTTATGTCAAGGAAGAGTAAAGCAGTAGAGGTGTGCATTGTTGGTGCTGGGGTGGCAGGGTTAGCCATCGCTAAGCAGCTTCAAGAGAGTGGTATTAAGTTTAGATGTTACGATGCAAGAGATAGGATAGGTGGTATCTGGACACAAACTGATGATCCTAAGCATACCGCTGCATGGACACGGCTAAACCAAAATACTCCAAAAGGTCGCTACGAGTTTTCTGACTTTCCAATGCCGGAAAGTTACCCAGATTTTCCCACACGAGAACAAATTCAAAATTACTTAGAGAATTACGCAATACACTTTAAGTTTTTATCAAAAATTAGTTTTAATACCAAAGTCATTTCTGCAGATAGGCAAGCTAACGGCGGATGGGAGGTGAAAACCTCAGATAATCAAACTCATTATTTTGATTATTTTATTGTTGCAAATGGCCATCACAATAAACCTCATTACCCACCCTATTTCAAAGACAATAACTTTGCTGGCTCTAGTATTCACTCGGGGCAGTATCGTGATCGCGATGAGTTTAAAGGCAAGAACGTAATGGTGGTCGGCATCGGTAACAGTGGTTCTCAAATTGCTGTTGATGTTAGTCATTCTGCAGAGCAAACCTTTATTTCTACCCGTCGTGGCGTTTACATCCTCCCTCATTATGTCGCTGGATTTAGGGTTGATAACGTTTTTGGTTTTTATGAGTGGTGGTGGGTGCACAAAATTTTACCGTGGCCAGTTCTGCATTGGACATCATCACTTATTTACAAACTGTTTTTGGCTAAAAACCAAAAATTTGGTTTACCAGTACCAAAACATCTAATGCTAGAAGACTTGCCGACGGTGAGTGAAAACTTTTTTAATCGTATTGGTGATGGACGCTTAACAGTAAAACCTGAAGTTGAGAGAATTGATGGTGACACGGTTTATTTCAAGGATGGAAGTAATGAAGTGCTTGATGCCATTATTTATTCAACAGGCTTCAATTTAGACTTTCCATTTTTTAATGATGATTCCCTACAGTTTAAAGATAACTGCGTGCCACTATATAAACGTATTTTCTTACCAGAAAATCCAGATCTTTGTTTTATCGGCTTGTTTCAGGCGGTCACCTATGGTTTTTTACATATAATGGAAGATCAAGCAAAGTTAGCTGCAAAATATATTGAGGGAAAATATAAGTTACCTAGCAGCGAGATCATGCAGAAAGATATTGAGTCTGAAAGACGTCAAATAGCAAAAAAATTCATAAAGTCGTTGCGAAATAACTATCAAATGATGGGTTCTGTTTATCTAAGAGATATTCAGGTTGAACTTAGGAAAGGTATAAAAAGAGCCAATAAACTTCAAGGTACTGGTGACTGTCAATATCAGGAGAGGGCCTATGAAGATTGAAAATTCTGTTGTGCTCATTACCGGTGCTGGAAGAGGCTTAGGTTCTGCACTTGTAGAGGCCGTGTTATCAAAGTCACCAAAACGTGTTTATGTGGGTGCAAGAAATCTCGAGCAGGTTCAACGGTTTATCTATGATTATGGCAACGAGGTCATACCGGTCAAATTAGATATTACTAATATTGAAGACGTTAATTCTGTTGCCAGAATAGCTACTGACGTTAATGTATTAATAAATAACGCGGGTGTTATTTCGGAAGGGGCAATTCTTGAGGCGCCTCTTGATTTCATTAAGCGGGATATGGATGTAAATTATTTTGGCACGCTGAATATGCTAAGGGCATTTTCCACAATTATAGAGGCCAACAACGGTGGTGCGATTGTAAATATTTTATCGATATCGGCATTAGCAAATACACCTAATATTGGTAGTTACAGTGCGTCAAAAGCTGCCGGACAGTCGTTAACACAGGCAGTAAGACCCCACCTATTCAAAAGAGGGATCAGTGTTCACGGCGTTTTCCCCGGTCCTGTTGATACTGATATGACGAGTCAATTAAATATTACTAAAGCTAAGCCTATTGATGTCGCACATGACATTCTGACCGGTGTTGAACAAGGTGAGGAAGATATTTTCCCTGATGAAATGTCACGCCAGGGAAATTTGGCCTGGCGAAATGACCCAAAAATGCTAGAAGGACTACTTGCGGCAACCTGAGTGCTCTATTTCGAGCAGATGTAGATTGGGTGAGCAGTGTTATACCTCAGAGGTTTAGAAATCAGTCTAAAATGATTTTCCTTTTGCTTCACTCAAACAGCCTAATAAAAAATAGCTCGTTATGCGTATATATTTTCATATTGAATAATTGTTAGAAAATTAGTGTACTGGCGATCCACACATCTGGCATAGATAGTTAATGCTGTAACGGCAGCTTTAATATTCGTCCAAGCAGAAGATGAATAGCTTTTATTTATAAAATGAGAGCTGTCTCACAGATTCAAGCTTTATAAAGCCATTAGGATATGCTCTTTAATTAATTGGAAGGATATCCGATTGATTTACTCAACTCATAGGGAAGTGAGTTTCGTAGCCATAGCCATAGGATAGTGGCATAACTAGACATTTTAAATTGACATGAAAAGTAATACGAATCAGGGAAGCATCGGTACAAATGAAATTTTAGAAAATGTCAGCACTGTAGTATTGAACTTGTTACGAAAAGTGACGGGTTTAGCCGAACATGACCTCAGACCAACGACGACGTTTGAAGAAATAAATCTTGGCTCTCTTGCGATCACTGCGTTTATATCTCAGCTAGAGTCATATTTTCCGACACTATCTAAAACATTCATATTCGATTGTCGTAATATTTTGGATGTGGGTGCATATTTGATTAAGCAGCATCCACAAGACGTCAAAAAGCTGATTGGTTCACAACAAGTAAACACTGCTCCAGCACCTGAACCAGAACATGAAACCACTCAAAACAACAATACCTCACTGGATGATAGTGAGTGGCCAGAAATCGTTGCGCCAGAGGTGCTTTCAGAAAATGAGCAACACGATGCTATTGCCATTATTGGTATGCAGGGACGATTCCCCGGTGCTGAATCTTTAGAAGCGTTTTGGACTCAGCTTTACGAAGGTCAACATGCAATTAGTGAAATCCCAGCTGATCGTTGGGCTATGGATCAGTTCTTTGTTGAAGGCACAGACACGCGAAAAACAGGTTTAAGTTATGCAAAGTGGGGTGGGTTTGTCTCTGACACAGATAAGTTTGACGCTCTCTTTTTCGGTATCTCAGCACGAGAAGCTGCACAGCTGGATCCTCAAGAGCGTATCTTTCTCGAATGTGCGTGGCAGGCCATGGAAAATGCGGCACTGTTTGGTGAGCGCGCAGACAATTTAAAGGACGACCGTAGTTATAACGTCGGCGTCTTTGTCGGTTTAACAACCAATACGTATAGCTTGTTAGCCCCGGACAATTGGAAGAATGGTGGCACTGATGTGCCATCAGCGGTACCTTGGTCTGCTGCAAACCGAGTGTCGTATGCGCTGAACCTCTCCGGCCCGAGTATGGCGGTCGATACTGCTTGTTCATCATCACTGGTTGCTTTGCATTTAGCCTGTGAAAGTATTAAAAATGGAGAATGTAAGGCGGCGATAGCAGGTGGCGTTAACTTATATTTCCATCCGTCTAAATATATTCAACTTTGCCAGTTACAAATGTTGTCACCGACAGGTCGTTGCCATAGTTTTGGCAAAGAGGCCGATGGGTTTGTGCCGGGTGAAGGGGTGGGTGCAATTGTATTGAAACCGTTATCTGCTGCGAAACGTGATGGTGATCGTATTCTTGGCGTTATCCGAGGCACTTCCGTAAGTCATAGCGGTCGAACTAACGGTTATACCGTTCCCAATGCGCAATCGCAGTCACAACTAATTCAGACAGCATTGAATGAGTTAGAACCCGCCAGTATTAATTATATTGAAGCTCATGGAACGGGGACAAAACTGGGTGATCCGATTGAGTTCTCTGCGCTTTCGGAAACGTTAGCTGGAACAACATCTGATGCACCTTGTGGTATCGGAACCGTCAAATCTAATATAGGCCACCTTGAGTCGGCAGCAGGAATAGCAGGTATTATTAAGGTGTTACTGCAACTACGCCATCAATATATTACTCCTTCCCTAGGCTCCGAAGAACTCAACCCTGCATTGAATATGACTGGGTCACGATTCTTTGTACCACAGAAACCAATGCCTTGGCAGGCCGATCCCGTAACTGGATTGCGTAGGGCGGGTATTAGCTCATTCGGCGCTGGCGGTACTAATGGCCATGTCGTTATTGAGCAGGCTCCAGATGATTTTCCTAGCTTGGCGATTGATGTAAATCAGCCTTTAGCATTTCCAGTGTCGGCACGTTCAAGTGAGCAGCTACAAATTTTACTGTCTGATTTATTTACGTTTATTAAATCTGAACAATTCACAACCATAAGTAATGCGCTATATTCGCTGGCCTATGTCTTGCAATGTGGGCGTCAGCATCACCCTTACCGGTTTATTGTTGTTGCCGATGATAAAGAAGACTTGATAAACAAGTTGTCAAACCATCTGCAAACAGAACAAATCGAGAGAGAGGAAGTTCCTACAGACATCTATACAAGTCATATTCGGCAAGATGAAGAAACGGATATGCATGAGCTCACGCAAGACGTTCTGGCGTTGGCTAAATCTTGGGTTCAGGGTGTCAGAGTCAAATGGGGAGGCCAATGGTCTTCAACACCTGCGTTAATTGACTTACCTCTTTACCCTTTTGCGCGTGAGCGTCATTGGATCAACAGTGGGCCAGAAACGATAACGATGCCCGCTGCTACTCAAACAAAATTTAAAGTCAATCAGCTGGAATCTACATTTACGTTTTCGGGCCAAGAACGTTTCTTACTTGATCACCAAATTGATGGCAAGCCGATTTTTCCAGCTGCAGCTTATTTCAATTGTTTTTATAACGTTTTAAAACAATACGGACTGAATCAGGAGTATAAGTTCCAAAACATTACTTGGGCTAATCCTTTTAGGCCAGACGGTGAGCTGACTACTACCATGATCTGTGATGTTAAGGACGATAGCGGTAATTTGGTTATAGAATTTTCATCGAGTGATCGAGAAAAAATTTACTGTCGGGCTCGTTGTGTTCAAGAAAATTCGTCGCAAAGCCCTATACAAGAGTCTCTTCAAGAACTGCAGCAACGATTTACAGTACATCACGATGCAAAAGCATGTTATCCAGTTTTTGACTCGATGAATATGGTTTATGGGCCTACATTTCGTGCCATGGAATCAGCTTGGAGCGGCAAGAATGACAGTGAAGCCTTAGTCGAGGTGATATTAAGAGGCCCGAAAGATGAAAGCGAGAACCTTGAAAACGTGCTTGATCCCGGGATGTTGGACGGGATATTCCAAAGTAGCTTCATTTTTTCACTGATCAGTCATGTTCCAGTAGAAAATCAATATATTCCCTACAACGTTAAATCAGTTCGAGTTCACAAGAGACTTGGGCAACGTGTTTTTGTACATGTTAAACAAAAGCCACAACAAAACGATGTTTGGAGTGTCTTCGACTTTATTGTTTTTGATCAAGATGGCGAGCGAGTAATTGAAATTGAAGAGTTTAGTTTCCGTACAATCTCAATACGAAAGGAGAGTTCAGCGCTTGTCGAGGCTGAACAACATCAAATTCAGGCGTTCGAACCGATTTGGGTTGACGCATTATTGGATGAACAGGTTCACGCAAGTGCATTATCAACGACCGTTCTATTTGATGAAACATCAGACTTACACCAGGCTCTTTGTCGAATTAAGCCAGAGCTGACAAATATAATATGGCTAGTGAAGCCTGGCGAGCAATTCCTAATCAGGGATGACAATACCGTTGAGCTGAACTATCAGGATACTGAACATCTTGCTTTGCTCTGGCGTATGTTTCAGGCTGAGAATGGTTTACCAGAAAACATTATATTTAATCTGACCTATCATAATAGCCCTGACAGTCTCGCCGATTCTTGGGAACGTTATGTAGGATTGGATAAGAGTAAGGATGTTATCGAGGTATTGCGTAGTGCTTGTCAATCGACAACATCTCCTAAGTTTCATATTCAAATAAATTTCCAACACAACTTAAATGTGCAGGCACTTCACTTTGGCACGGCTATAGCAGGATATTTACGAGCAGTTAATCAAGAGAACCCGATGATTACCGCAAATGTTGTTGATGTTGCCAAAGAAGATGATAGCCAAAGCTGGGAACAACATTTAGCGTATGAAGCTTTGCGGTCAGATCGAGCTGGTGTTCAAGAAATAAAATGGGAAAAAGGCAATCGAAAGTTATATAAATTAGCTTCAGCTAACATACAGTTTCAGGAGCAGAGCGAACGATATCACTCTAATGAAAATGATGTGATAGTGATCACGGGAGGAGCGGGAGCAGTAGCGCGAAGTCTTGCCGAAAGTTTGGCAGAAACGAGAGGCACTCGTTTGGCTCTGATTGGCCGGTCCGCGTTAAATAGCTCAACGGGTGAATTTATTGAGCGACTTAGGAGAAAAGAAATACTAGTCGATTACTGGCAATCTGATTGTGCAAACCGAGAAGAACTATCAGAGACTTTATCTAGTATTCGCACACGATTTGGACCAATTTCCGGGGTATTACATTGTGCCGGGGTATTACGTGATCAGTTTTTCCTCAGACAAGATAAAACAGACTGGGACAATATTCTCAAGGCAAAAGTGTTGGGTGCTTTGTGGTTGGATGAGTTAACGAAAGACGACCCGATTAATTGGTTTGTTTTATGTTCAGGCTTGGCTGGTGTAAGAGGAAATATTGGCCAAAGCATTTATGGCCTAGCAAATGCTTGGTTAAACGCTTTTTCGCAACAGCGCCAGCATGATGTTGACAGCGCTCACCGCCAAGGTAAAACGGTCGCTATAGCTTGGTCTTTATGGAAGACGGTTAGTGGCATGCAACCACCAAAAATCATCGTTGATCGATATGCTAAAAAAGGTTTCACCGCTATAACAGCACAGGATGGAATTAATATCTTCCATCAATCATTAGCTCAAAATAAGACAGTGTTGATCCCTGTAAAAGGCAAACCGTCTGCCGTAGAACAGTTTTTAGACATTGATGATGACATCACAAAGATAATCAGCCCAGCCAATAAAAATAACGGTAGTTATACCGAGCAATCCTTAAATGTTAGTCAACAATCATTAGGTGTATTGGATGATGAGGCTATAGAAGCTGCGCTTATTACTTATCTAGCCGAAAACCTGTCAAAAGTAACGGGCACACCTAGCGAAAAGGTTGATCCTGAAGTGTCACTCGATGCATTTGGGCTGGATTCTATTTTAGTGATGGAACTAAATGATTTGCTGGAGCGTGATTTTGCAAAACTGTCAAAAACTGTTTTGTTTGAAGCTAGAAACCTACGGTTGCTAGCCAAACTATTGATAGAAGAGCATAAAACTGACGCCTTGAAAGTGGCTGAACCAAGTCTGGCAGTTGATAACAATTTAGGTGAGTCCCAACACAGTAAAACAGATGATGCGTCTAACTCACAATCAGCAGTACAAAATTCGTTTAAAAATGAAACCAAAATTAGCCAAGGTGACAATATTGCTATTGTTGGTATTGCCGGACGTTATCCCGGCGCATCAAACCTAGATGAACTTTGGGAACATTTATCGGCAGGGCAGGATCTTATTACTGAAATTCCGGGTCGTTGGCCAAGACAAAATAATCAGTTAGACGATGATCCCATTTATGCCAAATGGGGAGGGTTTGTCGATGACTTTGATTGTTTTGATCCGCTTTTCTTTGGGGTGTCTCCTCGTGATGCAGAACGTATGGATCCACAAGAGCGACTCTTCTTGCAGACTGCTTGGCATACCATTGAAGATGCTGGATACACACCTGAATCACTTTCAGGCCCACGAGGACAAGCAGAACAACGTAAACGTGTTGGTGTGATTGTTGGTGTTATGTATGGTGAATATCAGCTATACGGCAGTGGTGATAATTCGACCGATATATTGACCAATTCATCCTATGCTTCAATTGCTAATCGTGTTTCTTTTTGCCTGGATTTTGATGGACCGTCATTTGCCATTGACAGCATGTGCTCATCATCATTAACAAGCATCAGCCTTGCATGTGATCAACTGCGAAATGGTCGTTCTGACGCCGTCATAGCGGGAGGTGTTAATCTTTCTACTCACCCACAAAAATATCGAACGTTATGTGAATTAAATTTTGCATCAACGGATGGGCGTTGCCGAAGTTTCGGTGAAGGTGGTGATGGTTATGTACCGGGTGAGGGCGTGGGTGCTGTTTTATTAAAACGTCTGGAAGATGCAGAACAAGATGGTGATCACATCTATGCGGTGATTCAAGGCAGTGACATTGGTCATGGTGCAAAAACAGCTGGCTATACAGTGCCAAATGCTGAAGCACAATCCGATGTCATTCATCGTGCTTTCCAACGTTCGGGCATTAGCCCTTCCAGGTTGACGTACCTAGAGGCTCATGGAACCGGTACCAGCTTAGGTGACCCGATAGAAATGCGGGCAATGACAAAGGCACTGTCTCCGCAATTTAGTGATGGTCAACGTTGTCCGGTGGGATCGATAAAATCTAATATTGGTCACTTGGAGTCAGCAGCAGGTATTGCAGCGGTTAGCAAAGTCTTGCTACAGCTACGCCACGGTACATTGGTGCCTTCGATACATTCAGACACATTAAATTCGAATATAGACTTTTCAGCGACGCCGTTCTTTATTCAACAAAAACAAGAGGCATGGCAAAGGAAGGGACTTTCACCACATGTAACGGCAATTAGTTCGTTTGGTGCTGGCGGATCAAATGCTCATCTCGTGATAGAAGAATATCTTCCAGAAGAGCAAATAGTAACGATCGCTAAAGATAAAGAAACATTTGTGTTTTCTGCCAGGAGTCCTCAACAGTTAATCACAATGGTGACTAACTTTAGTCGCTACCTTGATCGAGAGATGATTACTTCGACTGAGGGTAGGGCGCAAGGTTTGACGCAACATCAATTTACTATCTCCGATGTTGCCATGACATTGGCAAAGGGTCGAAAGCACTTTAAGCATCGCTTAGCCGTTATTGCCGAAAATTTTTCACAGTTACAAGACTTATTACAGAGCTTTAATTTAATGGGTGCTGGCGACCTTAAAAATAAGCTTGGTGCACTTGCAGATGAGCATGTTTTTTATGGTGATACCGACAATCCAAATACGGCTTCACAGGCTGTTAATAGTCAAAATGTTGATGACATCCTTGCGTGGACAAATGGCAAATCAAAGACGTTAGAGACCGGTGTTAATTCTAAGTGGCGGAAGGTACCTCTACCTGGATATGAGTTTTTACGTAAACGGTACTGGGCCATGGATGAACAGGTAATACCTAGGGAACAACGCAAAGCTACGAAAAATGATGAAAACGTGATCGAACTTACCCCTAACATGATTTTGGAGCGGGTATCACAAGGCAAGATGAAACATGAAGAAGCACGTAGCTATCTTTTAGCTATGAGTCAGGCCGGTACAACTGAGCAAAATTAATAAGTAGCTAAATTTGAGAAACATGCATGTTTTCACGGAATGTTTAGAGGATAGAAATGATGGTCAGGGAAGTTATTGGAATTATAGGTGGTGGAGCTTGTGGGCTTGGGCTAGGCAAGGCCCTACAACAAGCAGGAATAGACTTTGAAATCATAGAGTCTAGCTCACGTTTGGGAGGCAATTGGCAGCCTGACGGTGCGGCCTCCAAAATGTATGATTCTGCTCACCTTATTAGTTCAAAAATAAACACTCAGTTTACCGACTATAAAATGCCTGGTGACTATCCCGCCTATCCGAGTCATTCCCGTTTTTTTGACTATCTGCAGAGCATAGCCAACAACTTTAATATTTATGAACATACGCGCTTAAATACCACCGTAACGGATATGAGACGTGATGAAAAAGGTTGGAAGTTAACGTTTCATGACGGTAGTCACTCGGTTTATGACTTTGTCGTTGTGGCAAATGGTTTATTACGTAAACCAAAATTCCCTGAATATGCTGCTCAATTTGAAGGCGAAAGCATTCACTCAGCTGACTATAAAACCGCTGAAATTTTAAAAGGTAAGAAAGTTCTGGTTGTCGGTGCTGGTAATTCAGGCTGCGATATTGCTGTAGATGCAACACATACTGCAAAAACGGTTTTCCACTCTACACGTCGTGGTTATCACTACATGCCAAAATTCATTGACGGTATGGCAACCCAAGAGTGGTTAATGGCGCAAGCGCCGAATTTTTCTGATACAGATGCTTATTGGGACCATGTGCAGGCCACGTTCAAACTAGCTGGCTTTGATGGTGAAGATTATGGTCTGCCTAAACCAGATCACAAAATTTCAGAATGTCATCCCATCATGAATTCACAAATTCTCTATCACATAGGTCATGGTGATATTAACCCAAAACCAGACATAGAGAAGTGTATAGGTCGAACAGTATATTTTAACGACGGCACAAAAGAGGACTTCGACGTGGTGATTTGGGCTTCGGGTTATGAGGTTGATCTGCCTTTCTTAGCTACCGGTGTTTTTGATTGGCATAAAGACTTAACATCACTATTTTTACGTATGGTGCCAGCTGAATACGATAATTTATTATTAGTCGGTTATCTAAACACACCTTCAGGGATCGGCAATCTTGTTAATACCTTAAGTCGTTTTGTTATTGCATATTTAACGGCTCGTGAGCAACAAACGCCTGCTTGGCATACTTTTCAGAAAATAAAAAAACAGGCTGATTTATTAGATCTTGGCCAAGATCGCTTCATGCACACGGACCGTCATAGTTTTGAAGTAGATTTATGGAAATATATTAAATCGATCAACTTTATGGTTGGCAAACTGAGTGTTAATCAAACAGTGAAAAAATCAGCACTGAGCAGCCCAAACAGCTGCAACAGTATGGAGCGTGATGATGAATTCGAATGTCCTTTATAAGTACGACTCTAACCTTACTCCCGTAGAAGCGCTTATTGAACTAGAGTTAATGAGAATATCTCAAGACTCACGTAGTGAACCGGAATTATTAGAAGAGACTTTAACGATAGCACCGGTGGAATCAATAGAGCCGGCTAAAGACTCATTGATAGATGACCTGACGAATGATATTCAAGAAATGGTGCTATCAATCCTCAAACTTGAGGCGGATGAGTTTTCAACCACCACACCTTTGATGGACTACGGCCTTGATTCTATTGCTGCAACTGAAATCGGTAATTTATTTACCAGCCGATTTAATATCGTTATTCCCCCAACGGTGTTTTTTGAATTTCAGGATTTGGCAAGCTTCAGTAATTATGTGATTGAAAATCATAGTGATGAATTACGTGCTCTTTATCCTGAGTCTCCGACCAATACTGCTGATACACCGTCAGTAAATATTGCTAAGTCCACAACACTTAAATCGGTCAATACCGATGTTGTCGACAATATACCCAAGCAGCCAAAACAAACAGTAGCAGCGAGAACAGATCAAATTGACGGTTCGATGGCTATTGAAGACTTATGGGAACAGGTTGAACGTACACCTGAGCCCGAAGTGAGTGCCTCACCTATCCCGAGTAACGAGCCAGCAGTGACACAAGCTCAAGTCAGAACCTTGATTAATGAACCGAGTCGAGCGTTTGTCGGCGAGATGAAGGCTTATGCAGACCTGGCCCACCTCCACACGATAACGCGAGCAGGCAAACGTCAGCTTGAATATGCCACCTATGGCGAAGGGCCACCGCTATTAATGTTGGGGGGCTTGGTCATGCACTATAACGTCATGTGGCTGATGAACCTTAAAGCCTTAGGCGAACATCATCAGTTGATTATGTTCCATATGCCTGGCAGTGGCGGTGTTGATCTTTATCAAGATATGACATTAGACACCTTGGCAGATGACATAGCAGACGTGCTTGATGCACAAGGGATCACTGAACCCTTACCTGTTTTTGGTTGTTCATTTGGAGGTGTATTAGCGCAAGCCTTTACTTTGGCTTATCCGCAACGTTGTTCTGCATTAGCTTTGACAGTGAGTACGCCTTTCTCTGAAGGAGCAACAGATTTTCAAACCTTGATGAAAGAGTTGCAAACCAGCGCCTTGTTTATGGAAATGAATCGCGGTTGGCCGATGGCAAACCTACCAGCATATGAACACGTGATTGAGGGGTTTGATTTTAGGGAACAGTTGAAGAGCTTGAACATACCGTCGTTGATTATCTCTGGTGGTGAAGACAGATATACCACAACGGAATATTCACGCATGTTGGCAGATAGTTTGAGTGGCTCGCAATTGGTTGAGTTTCCTGATGCGGGTCATTTGTTGATTTTTTCTCATCATGAGCAATTTAATAACTTGTTGTTGGATTTTCTTGCGACTGATAAACCGCAGTTGGCAGAGAGTGCGAGTACGGAGCATGGATCGTCGTCATTCTTACCTACTACAGATAACACACTAGCAATTGTCCAAAACTATGTCGAAAATGGGCAGCAAGGCCATAGTTTGATGCTCTCTGAGCATGCAGCAAAACTGGCCATGACATTAAATGAAGTCTGCAATCAGAATAAGGTGAAGGACGCCCTTTATAGGAGCTATTTTCTCACTTCGATAGAAGAGGCTTTGGACGCTGCGATTCGTTTATCTCGACATCAAGAACGAAATAAGAATCCTAAGAGTAGCGGCAAAATTTTACTTATTGACAGCAATACTCGCTGGTCAGATTATTTTGATCCGATGCAACAAGGACAAGTTGATGCATTAGTGCCCGCAATTGAAAGGGTAAACAGCCTTGAGCAGGCAGAAATCAGACTACGGCAAGAGCATGTCGTGGCTGTTGCTTTTGTGGCAAATAACTTGACGTCAACAATGATGGTTGACCGGTTTATCAGCACGTTAAGCCAATATAAAGCATTAAGTATTTTGCTTGAGACAGAAGCTAAAGAACAGAAACCATCACAATGGTTAAGCGCACAGATTTCTCAGCAACCGGACCTCATAGTTTTTGGTGAAACTATGTCTGGATTTCAGGCGCCCGTTGCTGCTTTGCTAATTAATGAATCGGTGACTAACCCTTGGCTCATGACACCAAGCGAAGGATATGTTCGACAGCCGATGGCCAATTTTGGACTAACAGTGAGGTTGGCTTTTGAATATTTGGAAACACAGTTTTCTGAGAGTTTTTCGGACAAGCACTATCAGGCCGTTCGTGACATTTCAACAGACCAACAAGAGATTTATCTAGCGCACCAGCAGTATGGCAATGTGGGTTATGCCAAGGTTGCTAATATGCATGGTTTTGATGCACGTTTTTATCAAGCTTATGGTTTGCGATCTCGCATTGAAATTAAAGGTGAGCCCTCACGAGAAATTATCGATTGCCAGACTAATGTAGGGTGCGCGCCACGAGGTTTAAATCCCCAGGACATAATCGATGCTGTAGTACTTGAACATGAACCTCAGCATGATTACTGGCACGAGCTGGCTCAATTGTTGGAAGAAAAAACGGGCTTTATGCATACCCTGCCCTGTTCCAGTCAAACCACTGCGATTGAATCGGCGCTAACATTGGCACAAATGGCTGCACCAGAGCGTAAAAAAGTACTCTTTTTTACTGGTGGTGCTGGTTTTTCGATGTTGTCAGCGAATAGTGCAAAAGACGTCGTATTTGATCTGGCTAGAAAACCATTTCAACCTCTCTATCCGCATACCGTGTTTATCGATCCTGAGTCTGGGAATGCAGCTCAAGAATTAGAGCAAGAATTATTAAGTGGGGAGCTAGCTTTTGTTTGGTTTGAGACGATTCAAATTGAAGGTAATGCCGTCAGACCATTACCTGAACATCTAATTGCTTTGATTAATCGTCATCGACTTGCAGGCGGTTATCTTGTAGCCGTAGATGAAACACAAACAAACTTATCAAGTGGCAAGTTCTTACATAGTGAAAACATGGTTGAATCACCCGATATTGTTGCCATCGCGACAGCGTTGACGGATTCACTCTTCCCAATAGGTGCAGTGTTCACCTCCAACAAGGTCATGCAACAAGCAGAAAAGACAAATGTAGCTCGTTTACGCGGGCTAAAAACGCGTAGTGCAAATCAATTATCAGCACATATCGCTCTACATTCATTGCAACAGATTGATAGCAGAAATTTGATGCAGGGTGCGCAAGAATTGGGCGATTATTTTAAACAATCACTACAGGAATTAGCACAGTCTTTTCCCCTTATTTGTGATGTGCGTGGGGATGGTCTTTTATTAGCAATTGAGTTTGATCTAACTGGATATGATGCATTTGTTCAACAAAGTTTTGGTTACTTCTTGTGGGGGGCAATGTTACGTGACCAAGAGTTTGGAGTTGCTGTAGTGGTGTGCCCTGTTCATAACCGCAGTATTAGACTTATGCCTCCACTAACTATTACAAAAGCAGAGATAGATATTATTGTTGCCAACCTTCGACGACGTATGACGGAGGGTGTAGATACTATTTTTCAAAATTGTTCCACATATGTTCAGCAACGAGGCTATGAGAAAACGGCTAGCTTCCTTGCAACGGTTGTGAGCAGGCGAGCTTAGTTATGTTGACTTGTAATATAAACAGTGTTCGAGGTCAAAATGACTAAGCGACAGAAAAAAAACTTTCCTGTTGCTGTGGTAGGTATGCATGGACGATTTCCTGATGCCTATGATGTAAAAGATTTTTGGAACAATCTTTTTGAGGGAAATAACACTGTCAGTCTAGTACCAAAGGAACGTTGGAACTGGGAAGATATATTTGGATCATCGGCCAACGAAAATGAAAAAACCAAGGTAAATAATGCCTGTTTTATGCCGTTGATTGATCGTTTTG
>ENA-OSET01002767-OSET01002767.1-sediment-metagenome-genome-assembly--contig:-NODE-2767-length-16642-cov-6.367582_pt1 | contig 16642 bp, 15 predicted proteins | sample MGYA00237882_ERZ534229 | MGnify/ENA primary metagenome ERZ534229 (study PRJEB26408, sample SAMN06266212) | sediment metagenome | isolation source: Hudson Canyon methane seep mesocosm | place... | reverse complement strand
TAAGTGTTGTTCTAGTTTTATCTGCATGTTCTGACAATGAGTCAGCACAAACCTATATAGCTAAAGCAGAGAGTGCAATTTTAGAACAGCAAAACAACGCTGCGATTATTTCATTAAAAAATGCACTTAAGATTGAAGTTGACAATGCGCGTGCTCGATTTTTATTAGGTCGTCTATATCTAAGTGCTGGGGATGCAGAAAGCGCGGTAAAAGAGCTAGAACGAGCTAACAAATTAAAATATTCTATTGAAAAAGTTATACCCTTGTTGGCTAGAGCATATATGTTGACGGGATCAGATGCTGATATTTTAGATCTTAGCAAACAAGAAGCGTCTCTAACGCTACGGAGTACTCAATACCTAGCCTATAAAACAATGGCCTCATTACGCACGGGTGATAATGAACTAGCTCAAGCTACAGTGGATGCAGCACTTTCACTTTTTGGGTCAGATGGATATAGCCTTTTAGCGAGTGCCTACTTAGAGTTTTCAAAACAAAACACAAAATCTGCAAGTAATCTCGTTGCTCGTATCTTAGAGACAAATTCAAATAATGCTGATGCACTAATGTTGCAAGGCCAAATTGCAACCGTTGAGAAAGATTACGCTTTAGCGGTTGATAGCTTTAAGCAATACCAAGCAATGCAACCCAACTCAGGCAAGGTACAGTTGTTTATTGCTGATTCACTCTTGAAAAACGGTCAATACAAAGAGGCTGAAGCCATTGCCGACACCATTCTAGCAAATGTGCCATCACAGCCATTTTTACTCTACATAAAAGCAAATGCACGTTTTGAAGACAAAGACTATAAAGCCGCTAGCCGTTATGCAAATCAATCTTTAAGCTCTGGCTTTAATTCTTTTAGTTTGAAATTAATTGCAGGCGCAAGTGGTTTTTATTTACAAAATCATGAGCAAAGTGTTAATAATTTAAAGGATATTCTCCCTTATCTTTCTGGGGAACATCCCGCTAGAAGAATGCTTGCGGTGAGCCAATTACAACTAGGTTTGATTGATGATATTAGTGAAACGTTAAGCGATTATGATTCAACAAATAAAGAAGACACTCAGTTTTTATCAACACTCAGTTATGAGTTATTAGAAGTTGGTGCATACGAGCAAGCCAAGCAAATGGCGAGTTATGTTTCAAGCTCAACAGATATGACTGCTGAAGAGATAGCTCGTATCGGTGTACTAAAGCTTATGATGAATGACCCTTCAGGTATCGATAAATTAGAACTGGCATTACAGAAAAATCCTGCACTTGTTGATGCTGAACTTATGTTGGCTTTTAGTTCAATCAAGTCGGGAAATTTACCTCGAGCCACTAAAATAGCTAAGAAATGGTTGAAGCAATACCCAGAAAAAGCAGGAGGATATAACCTACAAGCAGCCATACATTTCAAAAATAATGAATTTATGAAAGGCGAAGCTTCATTAACGCAAAGCTTACAGTTAGAGCCAGATAATGCTTATGCACTCATTCAGCAGGTAATGCTTGCCAGTTTCAGAAAAAATGACGAACAGGCAAAACGCTTAACGGAGAGTGCAATAAAAGTTCATCCTGATAATATTCAAATTTTGAGTCAGTATTTTGATTTTCATAAAAATGATGATGGATTAAAAGTCATTGTTCAGGCTCAACAAAAAAATATAGATGATATTAACTATGGTGTTTTATTGGCAGAAGCATATATATATTTAGAGCAGTTTAAGCAAGCAAGCGCAGTATTAAATAGCTATCAAGTTGGTGTTAAAACCCCAAAGCGTTACTGGCAATTAATGCTTGCTATTAATGCGAAAAATCCAGATGGAAAAGATGCTTATTCTATTTTAAATGAATGGCAGAAGACAAATCCTTATCATATAGAATCTTCTTTTTTATTAGCAAGTTATTGGACCAATAAAAAATCCCCAGACAGGGCGTTAAGGGTTTTACAAAAGGCGAATGAAAAACATCCAAACAACTTGATGCTTCATTTAGTTAAAATGCAGGTATTACTGGATAATAACCTTAGTTCTGATGCCAAAATTTTATTTAAAGAGTTAGAAAAATTTGAGGTTAATAAAGACTTACTCGCAGGTATAACAGGTAGAATTCTTTTACTTGATAGAAATTTTTTAGAAGCCATACCTCCTTTGAAGCAGCAATATACTGCAAAACCTAGCAGTCTCAACGCAACATATCTTGCCTTTGCTTTAGAAGGCAATAATCAAAAAGCAGAAGCGATTGAATTGTTAGAGCAGTTTTCAAATAAAGAACAAATAGATAATAAAATTCACCCCAGGGTAAGTTTAAATTTAGCCAATATGTATTTAGCTGAAAACCAAGATAAGGCCATAGTAGAGTATGAAAAACTTATTGAAGTAATACCGACCAACGTTGTGGTATTAAATAACCTGTCATGGCTTTATATGGAGAAGGGGCAATTTTTCCAAGCGTTAAAGTATTCTAAGCAGGCTTATGATCTAAATGGTGAAATCCCCAATGTTGTTGATACCTATGCTCAAGCCTTATTGAAATCAGATAAGAAGTCAGAAGCATTAGTGAAAGCTAAAGAAGCCTATGAGTTATCGAAAGGGAAAAACATTGATATCGCTTTAAACTATGCTGAAATTCTATTAGCCAATAATAATACAGCTGAGGCTCAACGTATATTGAGCGAAATAAAAGGAGGTTCAGCAGAACAGGTAGAGAAAAAAAGTAAACTGTCTAATTAGGTTTATATAATTAAATTTTAGTCATAAAAAAACAGCCACCACTGTGGCTATTTTTTGTTAGTTAGATGATCAATTTTAGAATTGGCTACGAATATCTTTTTGTATCTCTTTGTACAAGCTTTTGAAACCACTTGTTAAGTTATCTAAAAATATTTCCGCGTTAATATAATAAGGTGCGCGTAAACCGTGATATTCAATAGGTTCACCTATTTGTACAAATTTAATACCAACGAATTTCATACTACGAGCCAAGCGTGGCTCCATCATTACAAAAGCGTGCTTTATACCTTTATCGATAGCTAACGTTCCAGCCACCATATATAAGCCGATAGCAATAAAGGGGAAACAACGTAGTTCTGATTCAGAATAAGTACTTTCACTGATTGCACCGATTGCAGAGCCTTTGAAGCGATCTGATTTACGACGTCTGAAATCAGCTTTCACCGCTAATCGAGAAAACTCTCCAATTTCTGCACGATTGAAATTTTTAGGATCATAGGTTTTGTCTTGAATGGCATCGTAGCAAAATTTTTCTATTGGCAATAACTCTTCATCACAACTTGAACGAACAATACGTACACAGCTCGTGTAATTGTTTGTAGGTTTGTGTTTTATTAAAGCAAATATAGAATGTGGATCAAACTCATCCATTTCCATACCATCATCTTTTTGATTTTCGAAGGCTAACTCTTCACAGTAAACATTGTGTCGAATTTTAAATACTTCATCACGAAGAACATCTGTAGAGGCATATTGTGGTTTAAGAAACTGAGTAAAATGCTCAGCTATATTTCCGGCATCATGATTTACCTTCAACGAAGCAACTTTTTTTGCAACATCACCAATAATAGGAGAATTTAATATTAATTTACCAAAACTCATTTGCTCATCCATTTGTCATCATCTAAATTCGTGATGAGAATAATTTCCTCACGATAGATACTATTAATAATAACCTAATATAAAATAATTATTACTAATATTTGAAAAAACTTATTTTTTACCTAATTTTATCGGTAATACATGCTCTGCAGTTTCAAAACCAATATCAAATAAAGCAAGTTTTTGCTCTTGTGTCATCGAAAAATCAACAGCAGAATAATTGCCAATATTAACCACTACGGTGTTATGCCAAAAGGCATCATTAATATATTCTCGAGATATAGTCGTCATAAACGTGCGAACTAGAAGCGTTAGGTATTTATAAATAGGGAACCAACCTTTAATTTTAACTTCATTCGTTTCATGGTCACCTTTAAGACGAAAACAAAGAACAGGCGTGCCATCTTTAGCCCAGTCACGGTGAACTGCATCTTCAGATAAAATACTACCATCAACCATTACATGGTTACCAAACGATTTGAAACTAAAAACTAAAGGAATTGACATTGAAAACCTTACCGCGAGAGATACTTTTACGTCAGGCGTATTTTCTTTATCAAAAATGACCGGAGAACCATTAGCAACATCGGTAGCAACAATATGTAAATCATAATCTAACTCTGCAAAGGTTTTTCCACCGAGTAAATCATCCATCCATTTTTCAAAGCGGTCACCTGAACTTAATCCGCCATTTCGAATAAGTTTCAACAATGAAAATTCTCGAAATTCATTATAGTTAGTATTTAACGCTATCTCTTTAATTTCAGCAGGGCTCATGCCAGCAGCAAATAAGCTACTAACAATACTGCCTCCTGAAACACCTACTATGTGATTAAAGTCGACATCAAAATCTTCTAATGCATGTAAAATTCCCACGTGAGCAGGTAAACGTGTACCGCCTCCTGCAAATATAGGAACGACTGTTTTTTTTGTCATACTTTTGTTTGGCCTTAAATGGGAATTACTGCTCGCCGGAATATAAGAATATTATTCTGATACTTTTAATTATGAGCAATGATAGCTGTTTTTGCGAGTAAAACGCAGTAAACTTATTAATATAGATGAACTTTATTTGGACGGAGTGTTAAATGCGTTATGTGAAAATAGCTTTAAGTACATACTTTATTTTATATACAGGATTAGCGCTTGCTGATTTAGCTGACACCGTTGAAAAAATAAAACCATCGGTTGTGGGTATCGGTGTTCACACACCTTCAGGTAGGCAAAAAAACAACTTGAATGGTAGCGGATTTGTTATTGGTAATGGTCAATATGTAGTGACAAATCATCACGTTTTACCTAAAGAGCTTGATAGTAACCTTTTACAAAAAATGGCCATTTTCACAGGCTCAGGAAAAAATGCAAAAGTACGTATGGCTGATGTTATTGCCAGCTCCCAGCTGCATGATATTGCCGTGCTGAAAATTCATGGAGCTCCGCTGCCTGCAGTGAAACTTGCGGATAAAGACTTTAGACGAGAAGGAAACTATGTTGCCTTTACCGGTTTTCCTATTGGTGCTGTTTTAGGGCTATACCCTGTTACGCATCGAGGTATTATTGCCAGTATTACACCAACGATTATCCCTGTGGATAGTGCTCAACAAATTAGCATTAAAATGCTTAAAATGTTGCGTAATCCTTATTTGGTTTATCAGCTTGATGCTACCGCTTATCCCGGGAATAGTGGCAGTGCTTTATACGATGTTGATACAGGAGAAGTGATTGGTATTATTAATAAAGTCTTTGTACAAGAGTCTAAAGAGGCCGTGATCAGTAAGCCAAGTGGTATTACCTATGCTATTCCCGTTAAATATTTATTAGCGTTATTGAAAAAACATAAAATTGACTACCTAAAGACGAATTAGATATCAATTAATCTTCACTTATTACGGGAAGTTCGTGGGTGTTGTTAGATGCGCTAATTAATGTTGATATGGGCACTAGGTCAATGTCCAGCTCAGCTAGTAAAGGGATTAGACGGTTTAAAGCTAGGATTGTTTCTGGATGAGGGTGGGCAATAGCCACTGCTGATTTAAACTGTTGAGCATGATCGATAAGTTGCATGAACTGTTTATCAATATATTCACGCGTTAATTCATTGTCTAAAAATATTTGTCTATGCGCTGTGGGTACACCTAATTGAAGCGCAATTTTCTCTGCTTTCGTTTTATTTGTAGTGACACTGTCAATAAAAATCAAATTTCGTTCTTTTAAAAAGCGCATCGTCCACATCATTGGGGTATAAAGTTTTGTGAGCTTGCTGCCCATGTGGTTATTCATGCCAATAGCAAAAGGGATTTCTGCAAAGGCAAGCGAAAGTTCATGACGAATTGATTGTTCATTCATTTGAATTGTTAATGCGCCTGGACCTAGTTTTTTACCATTCTCGGCTTCCATAGGTATGTGTAAAATAACGTCGTTCTTTTTACTGTAGGCTTGTAGGGCTAATGTCTTTCCGTAAGGCGTATGAGGAAGAATAGCGAAGGTTATTGCCCCAGGTAAAGTGAGGGCTGCAGCATCACTTTGTCGATAACCAATATCATCTATTATAATGGCAACTTGAGCGCTTTTAGCGACAGCTGATGATGTAGCGCTTATAAACATAAGTAAAATAAAGAAGCGTGTAAATAAATTCAAAAGAGCTCGTCATTCTTAAAATCAATTAATATTGATTCAGGTTATCAGGTGAAAAATATTAAATCGAGTAGAAGTGGTGAATTACTTTTTCTCTTTGGCTTATTTAAACCAAGGTTTAGGGTTTATAGCTTGACCATCTCTGCGAATTTCAAAATATAATCCAGATTTACTTTGGCCACCACTTTGCCCTACAAGTGCAATAGGTTCACCCGTTTCAACACGGTCGCCCACTGTTTTTAATAAAGCTTGATTATGACCATACAAGCTCATGTACCCTTCACCATGGTCTAATACTGTGACTAAACCATAACCTTTCAACCAATCAGAAAATAAAACGGTACCGTTATGAATGGCTTTCACTTGTTTGCCAACAGGTGCCGCCAATAGAATGCCTTTCCACTTCAAGTAACCTTGTTTACGAGAGCCAAAGCTGTGGCTAACTTTCCCTTTAATAGGCCAAGCAAGTTTCCTTTTTAATTTTTTTAAACCCACTAATTCAGCACTTTGTTGTGACAAAGCAACAATACGCTGTAAAGCGACCACTAAATTTTCTTCTTCAGCCACTAATTTGGCTAGTAGTTGCTTACTATTAAGGAGTTCTTTACTTAATGCTCTGATGGTTTTTGTACGTGCTTGCTTACTTTGTTGAAAAGTGAGTTTTTGCTCAGCTTGTTCTTGCTTTAGTATGCTAAGTTTTTTAGCTTGTTCTTGATGTTTTGTAGTGACGGCAAGTAAATCACTTAATACGATTTGGAATTGATCAATCTCTTTAGTGCGAGCATCGTTCAAATATTTATAATAAGTTACGGTTCGCTCTACGCTAGAGGGGCTCTTTTGATTAAGTAATAATTTAATATAGTCGTGATGACCTGATGTATAAGCAGCTCTTAATTGTTGTGCTAATACTAATTCTTGTTGTTTCTTTTTGTTAGTTAACGATATTTTTTTTTGTGCAAGGTTTTTTAATGTCTGTTGCGTTTTTTGAAGATCTTGCTGAGTATTAATGAGCGTTTTTACAATTTTTGCAATGGATATATCGTCAATTCTTAATTTTTTTTCTAAGGATGAACGCTGATTACTTGTTTGTTTGATAGACTTTTGTTGTTGAGAAATCTGCTGTTGAACTTTGGATAGTGCTTGATTAGCTTTTTTCTTGTTACTATCATTCTCAGAAGATTGTTCAGCAAAACTCACCGACATCAATATGCAGCAAAAGCTACATAGTGATGCAAATAATAATATTTTTTTCACGGTAATTCTTATCATATTAATTATTAAATAAACTTCATCAATGAACTACCTGTCATTTCTTCAGGTTGCTCCATGCCCATTAGTTGCAAGAGAGTAGGAGCAATATCACTTAATGCGCCACTTTCTGCGGGTTGAGCATTTCGGCCTATGTAAATTAACGGTACAGGTTCGCAGGTATGTGCGGTATGTGCTTGGCCTGAGCTGTTATCAAGCATTTGTTCTGCATTGCCATGATCGGCAGTAATTAAACATTCACCGTTAACTTTTTCTAAAGCAGCAACGACTCTACCAACACTGGTATCAACAGCTTCACAAGCAGTTACAGCAGCGTCAAATTTACCCGTATGTCCAACCATATCACCATTCGGATAATTACAAACAATTAAGTCATATTCACCGCTTTCAATCGCGGCTACTAAGTTATCAGTTAATAAAGCTGAATTCATTTCTGGTTGTAAGTCGTAAGTGGCTACTTGTGGAGATGGTACTAAAATACGTTTTTCACCCGTAAATTCATTTTCTCTACCACCACTGAAAAAGAAGGTAACGTGTGCATACTTTTCTGTTTCTGATATACGTAGTTGAGTTTTATTGTTTTTTTCTAACCACTCGCCGAGTACGTTTTCAAGTGGTACTTTAGGAAAAGCGATATTAGCTTTTATGTCGTTTGCATATTCAGTGAGCATTACAAAGTCAGAAATAGCAGCAACTTTCTTACGTTGAAAGCCTGAAAAATCTTTTTCAGTAAAACAACGCGTAAATTGACGGGCGCGGTCGGCTCTAAAATTCATAAATATTAATGCGTCGCCGTCATTAATTTCAATGGTATTGCCACTGGCGTCTACTATTGCAGACGCGCCAACGAATTCGTCATTTTCATCACGAGCGTAAGCCGCTGCTAATGCGTCTGTTGCGCTTGAATATGTATGTTGTGCTTCACCACTAACCATTAAGTTATAAGCTAATTCAACACGATCCCAACGCTGGTCTCGGTCCATTGCGTAATAACGACCTATTACAGACGCTATTTGCCCACATCCTAGTTGATTAAACTTTTCTTGAGCTTTGATTAATGATGCTTCAGCACTGCGTGGTGGAGTATCTCGACCATCTAAGAATGCATGTAAATAAATTTTATTTGCACCTTTTTCTTTAGCGAGTTCAAGCATTGAAAATATGTGTTCTTCATGACTATGAACACCACCGGGTGATAATAAGCCAAAAACATGTATCGCTTTATCGTGCTTTATCGCTTCAGAAACTGCATTGTTCAATGCTTTGTTGTCGTTAAATTCTTTATCTTTAATCGATTTTGTTATACGCGTGAAGTCTTGGTAAACAATACGTCCAGCACCTAAATTAACATGGCCAACTTCTGAATTACCCATTTGACCGTCAGGTAAACCTACTGCCATGCCTGATGTGCCGATTAACATATTTGGATAACGAGCGTTTAAGTCGTCAAGTACAGGGGTTTTTGCATGAAAAATAGCGTTAGATTCTGGTGATTCTCTGTATCCCCAACCATCTAAAATAAGTAATACAGTAGGTTTTTTATTTGGCATTATATTTTCCATAATGTTGAAATTGTCTAATTATTTGGCAGTATACCAAGGCAAAACAAGAATTGCTTGTGTGCTGATAGACAAAACATTTCAAACGAATTCTGTTCTTTTATACGTTATAACTCAGTTGTTTCAACAAAATAAATATTTTCATTGATTTTATCGCATATCAAGAAAAGTTCTTTTTGGGTTTTCTTGGTAATTCTGTATACTGTCGGCAACTTTTTATTCAAACAATATTTATTATTTATATGGATCAATTAATTATTTTTACTGGTAACCATCCACTGTTAAGTGCTGCTTGGGCTGCTATCGTTGTTATGATTATTGTTACGACTATTCGTATTCAAATGTCACCGATTAAACAAATATCGACACAAGAACTTACTTTTTTAGTCAATCGTCAAGAAGGTGTTGTTGTCGATATTCGTACAGAAAAAGAGTTTAAAGCGAGTCGTATTATCGATTCTAAAAATTTAGTTAAAGAAAAAGTATCAAATAATGATTTTGCTACCCTTGAAAACTATAAAGATAAACCCATCATAGTTGTATGTACCGCAGGAATTACTGCTACAACGGTAGCTAATCAACTGCTTAAAGCAGGCTTTACGAAAGTTAGTTTGTTGAAAGGTGGTCTGAATGCTTGGACAGGTGCCGGTTTACCGCTTGTTAAAAAATAAACATGATTGACTTATAAAGGCTTGATATGACCGTTGATATTTATACGAAAGCGACTTGTTTTTATTGCATGCGAGCAAAGGCTTTGCTTGATGAAAAGCAAGTAAGCTTTAATGAAATTAAAATCGACAATGATAATGATTTACGCAATGAGATGATCAAACGTAGTGGCGGTGTAACCGTTCCTCAGATCTTTATTGGTGATGAATATGTAGGTGGCTGCGATGACTTATTCGCACTACATGCAGCAAATAAATTAGATGAACTTTTAGCAAAAGATTAAAAGACATCATTAAATAAAATAGCAAATACAATAGGAAAAGAAACATGTCTGATGAAAACCAAAACAGCGCTGATGCAACACAAGCGACTACTGAGCAAGCAACACCACAATTTTCTATTCAACGTATTTATACAAAAGACATTTCTTTTGAAACACCAAATTCTCCAGCTATTTTTCAAAAAGACTGGAAGCCTGAAGTTCAATTAGATTTAGATACTAAATCAAACAAGTTAGCTGAAGATACCTATGAAGTAATACTTTCAGTCACAGTTACTGCGACTGTTGAAGGTCAAACGGCATTTCTAGCTGAAGTTCAACAAGCGGGTATTTTCTCTATCGGTAATTTAGCTGAAGCGCAACTTGCTCATACTATTGGTGCATTTTGTCCAACGACTTTATTCCCATACGCTCGTGAATCAGTTGCGAACTTAGTGAGCCGTGGTTCATTCCCACAAATTAATTTAGCACCAGTAAACTTTGAAGCTTTATTTGCTTCTTATGTTCAACAACGTGCTGCTCAAGCGCAAGCTGCTGCACCTGCGAGCGCTGAAACTCACTAATCGACAGTTTTACTTTAACGTAAGTCAACGATTAGTAACAATAAAATGGAATTGATGATATGTCGGAATTAACGGCAAAAATCACGGTTTTGGGGGCAGGGTCTTATGGCTCTGCCCTTGCTATTTGTTTAGCTAGAAATAGTCACAGCACCGTATTATGGGGGCGAGACCCTCAACATGTTGAGAAGATGCAAGCGTCTCACTCGAATGAAAAATACTTACCGGGTAGTCAATTCCCACCATCATTAACAATAACTAATGATCTTGAGAGCGCCGTTAAAGCGAGCGAGAATATATTGGTTGTTGTACCTAGTCATGCTTTTGGCGAAATGCTCAGTCAAATCAAGCCCTACTTATTGCCTCATGCGAAAATAGTGTGGGCGACAAAAGGTTTAGATCATAAGTCGGGTAGATTATTGCAAGATGTAGCTCGGGATATTCTAGGTAATGATATTTCATTAGCCGTATTATCTGGACCTACTTTCGCTAAAGAAATGGCTGCGGGCTTACCAACTGCAATTTCTTTATCATCAACCGATGATGCTTTTGTTAGTGATATTTCTGACTTACTGCATTGCGAAAAAACCTTTCGTGTTTATGCAAATAAAGATTTCATTGGCGTACAACTCGGTGGTGCAGTTAAAAATGTTATTGCTATTGGTGCAGGTATGGCTGATGGCATTGGTTTTGGTGCCAATGCGCGTACTGCTTTAATAACCCGTGGTTTAGTTGAAATGACACGTTTGGGTTGTGCATTAAATGCAGAGGCAAGTACCTTTATGGGGATGGCAGGTTTAGGTGATTTAGTACTTACCTGTACTGATAACCAATCACGTAACCGTCGATTTGGTTTAGCGTTAGGTAATGGTGCTGAAGTTGAACAAGCGATGACCGATATTGGCCAAGTCGTTGAAGGTTACCGAAATACTAAAGAAGTCTACATGCTGGCACAACGTATGGGCGTAGAAATGCCAATTGTTGAGCAAGTATACCAAGTACTATATTGCGGTAAATCAGCAAGGTTAGCCGCTGCTGATTTACTTTCTCGAGACCGTACTGTCGAATAATTTTACACGCCGTAAATAAAGCTCTTTTTAAGTGAATAGAATTTCGCTTAAACGGAGCCTTCAAATCCCATTTGTCGCCAAGCTTCAAAAATAATCACCGCCGTTGCGTTAGATAAATTCATACTCCGACTGTCTTCCAACATGGGTATACGAATTTTATCTTGGTCAGGTATTTGCTGCCTTACTTCTTCTGGCAATCCGCTTGTTTCTGAGCCAAATAGTAAATAATCTCCTTTCACAAAAGACACATCGCCATAGTAATTTGTTGTTTTGGTGGTTATCGCTAGAACACGGTTTGGCTGTTCATTTTCAATAAAGGCTTCATAATTTTTATGGCGCTTGATTGCTGCAAATTCATGGTAGTCTAGACCTGCTCGTCGAAGCTTTTTATCGTCTAGGTCAAAACCAAAGGGTTCAATAAGATGTAACCTAAAGCCTGTATTAGCACAAAGGCGAATAATATTGCCAGTATTTGGTGGAATTTGAGGTTGAAATAAAACAACGTCTAACATAAAGATTATACTTAAATTCGAAGATGATAAGGTATTGTATCATCTTCAGAGAATAGCGATATCCCTTCTATCATTTGTTGTATGCCATGGAAAAGTAAGAATATGAGTGATGATTTACCTAAAAAAGATGACTACAGCTTCTGGGTCAGAGTTGCTGCTTTTGCTGCCACAGGTACCGCCTTATTACTCGTTGTGCTGAAACTTTATGCTTGGATGGCAACGGACGCCAGTTCCATGCTGGCATCTGCGACAGATTCCATGTTAGATTTATTTGCTTCATTAATGAATGTTGTGATTATTCACTATGCGTTGGCCCCTGCCGACAATAATCATAAATTTGGTCATGGCAAAGCAGAAAGCTTAGCAGGTTTAGTACAAGCAGCCTTCGTCACAGGTTCTGCATTATTATTAGTTTTTCATGGTATTGACCGAACACTAAATCCTCAGCTTGTGCTGAAAACAGACATTGGTATTGTTATTACCATTATCGCTATAGTCATGACATTATTATTAGTTGTACTGCAACGCTTTGTTATTACAAAAACTAAGTCAGTGGCAATCAGTGCGGATGCCTTACATTATCAATCGGATTTATTATTAAATCTTGGCGTATTAGCTGCCTTAATTTTAAGTAGTGGCTATTCACAGTATGCCGATGGTTTATTTACTTGTGCTGTGGGTGTGTTTTTATTGAGTGGCGCTTTAAAGATCATTTATTTGAGCGTTCATAACTTAATGGATCATGAATTATCAGATGATGAACTTACCGAAATAACCGCTATAGTAGTTGCTCATGAATCAGCATTAGGTATACATGAGCTAAGAACTCGTCAATCTGGTCCTCAACGTTTTATTCAATTCCATTTAGAGCTTGATGACAGGCTATCTTTGCTTGAAGCACACAGTATAGGTGAAAGTATAGAAAAACAAATTGAAGCGCAGTTTTCACCCTGTGAGGTGTTTATTCATCATGATCCTAGCTCTGTTGTACAAGAAGAGCTGTCAAACAAAAAAAACTAAGCTGAATATGTACTAAACCAATCAAGTGCTTTTTTTATTGCGGGTGAACGGTATTGGTCTTTTTCAAACATAAGTTCATGCAAAGCATTATTGATTGTAAAGGGTTTATCTTCTGGACAATAGGTTGAATTTTTTTTATGTAATTGCTGACAGAATGCATTTTGTGCTTCATTGGATACAATCGTATCACTGCCAGACTGCATGACTAAAATGGGTGTAATAAGTTTATCCAAATTTGCAAAAATATTGCTATTCGCAATGATTGCTTCTTTTAGCCAGTGAGTTGTTACGCCCCCCAACTGAATTGCTTTATTTTTATTATAGATATCAACAAAAATTTGATAACGAACTTCTGATTGACAGAGTTCATTTTCAGCAAAAGTGACATTCTTAAAACCTGTTTGGCCCATAAAATAATTAGCTTCCTTACTAAACCATGCGTTGAACTTATCACCCATGTAAATAATAGCCTTTCCTAGCCAATTAGGAATATTGCCATTATTAACGGCGATCATTGGCGAAGTTAAAACGGCAGATTTAACCAAGGTAGGATATAGCTGCATCATTCGAACAGCAATGGCACCGCCCATTGAATGTGCTAATAAATGGGGTTTGGATAAGAGTATGTCGGTTGAATCATCATGGGGGGATTTTACAACTATGTCTTCAATAAATTGTTTCAAATCATGCGCGTAATCATCGAAGTTTGTTACATATCCTTTCTGTTTATCCTCTAACAACCGCTGTGATAAACCTTGGCCTCGATGATCAATAATAAAGACATTATAGCCTTGATGGTACATATCAAATGCGAGTTCTTGATATTTTAAATAACTTTCCGTTCTTCCTGTTACCAGCACAATTGACTCTTGAACTTCATCATGAATGAATGTCGCGTAATTTATTCTTATTTGATCAATGCCACTAAACGAAGAAAAAACACCTTCTTGCCAAAAAGCATTGATTTCTAATGATAAACGAGCCGTTAGCTCTTCTTCTTTAGAGTATTCATTAAGATTCATGTGCGAAAAAGTCATATTATTAATCCTGAAATGAACAAAACGTTAAAATAATAACTTTAATCTTATGTTCACAAATGGTTTATTCGTTGTTGGGGCCTATAGGTAATGTAATTGTTACCGATAAGCCTCCATCTTCTTTGTTCTTTGCTTTTATTTGACCATTATGCGCCAATACGGCTTGCTGTGCTATGGCTAAGCCCAAGCCTGTTCCTCCACTGTTTCTATCTCGTGCTTCATCTACACGGTAGAATGGCTGGAAAAGCTTTTCTATTGTGCTTTCAGGCACTCCGCTGCCGTTATCACTAATAACAATATTAAGGCTATCCTGTTGATTGTGAATAAGACGATACATCGAAATAACAACTTCACTGCTTTTTGGCGTATATTTGATAGCGTTAATAATGACATTGCTGAAAGCACTGCTTAATAAGTTTTGGTCAGCGAGGAGATTAAGTGAGAAAAAATCATTGGTCGTAATTAGAATGCTTTTTTCGTCTGCAAGATATTGGCAATCTTGACAAATATCCGCTAATAAGGCGTCAAGACAAACGGTTTGAAAATTAATTTTCTGAAAGGTATTTTCTAATTGAGAAAGAGAAAGTACATCACTGATCATTTCATCTAAACGGGTGACTTCTAATTCACAACGGGCAAGATGTTTCTGTTGTAGTTCAGGGTTATTTATCGATTGTTGAGCCAAGCCAACAGCAAGTTGTAAGCGAGTCATTGGTGACCGTAATTCATGGGATACATCAGCTAATAAGCGTTGATTTGCCGTGAGATTATGGGAGAGTTTATCAGCCATGGTATTAAAACTTGCAGCTAATGACCCTAGCTCATCTTTTCTTTTATGTGCATTATCTATACGAGTATCAAGTTTTCCGTTACCTATTTCAGTTGCCGCACGTTCTATTGCAAGTATTGGTTTACTCAATGCTCTTGCCATTAACCAAGCCAGTAAAGAGCTTACAAAAATCGGAATAGCAAGTTTTAACCAATTTGGTAGTTGCATAATAAAAGAATCAAAATGTCGAGATTTATCTCGGGAAGCTAAATACAGTTGAACGTTCCTACCCTCTAATGTGATTTCTTTAGGACCTGTTATACGGGCTTGAGAGAATTGAACACTCGTAATTGTAGAAAAGCTGTTTATTTCTAAATAATTGGTCGGATCTCTTAAAAAACGCTTCTTAGTCGAAGTTACTTGGCCATTTTCGATATCTTTTATAATAAGTTCTTCATGTGGAGCTTTACGTCGATGCTGGAAGATATCTGTAGGTGAAGTATTCTCTCTATCAAAACGTTTCGCTAGGCGATTCAATTTTTGTTGATCACCATGATGCGCCGGTATAACGATACTCGACTGAGCTATTTGGGCAGAAATGAAGCGAGTCACAATTATGGTAGTTAATGCGAAAAGCCAAAAAGATAAAAATATTTTAAAACCAATAGAAGAGAATGAGCGGCTAATTTTATTAATCATTATCGTTTAGCCCATCTGTCTCTCCAGTGAGAAAGATATAACCCGCTCCGCGAATAGTTTTTAATTTATCACTGGGAGAAAACTCAAGAAGTTTTCGGCGAATATTACTGATATGCATATCTATACTTCGGTCAAAGGCGCTGAGTTTTCGTTTTAGAATTTGTTCTGAAATTAAATTCTTACTAACGATTTGACTGGCATTATTCATCAATAAATCCAATATTTGGAATTCGGTTCCTGTTAGTTCGACACGTTGTTGATGACAGAATACTTGGCGAGTAGCGTGATCAAGTATCACTGCATTTATTTGCTGATTATCAATAGAATTTTCATTGGTTTTTACAATCTTAATTCTTCTAAGAATTGCGTTGATACGTGCTAGTAATTCACGATGTTGAAAAGGTTTTGCTAAATAATCATCAGCGCCAAGCTCTAATCCTCGAACTCTATCGTCATTATCACCTTTAGCCGTTAACATCAGAATAGGGATGCTGTGTTGACCACCTAATGCTTTTAATACTTCAAAGCCATTAAGTTTTGGCATCATTACATCGAGCAAAATTAATGAGAAAGATGCATCATAAGCGCGTGCTAAGCCAGCGACACCATCATGACATGCTTCAAGTTCAAAGCCTTCATATGATAAATATTCAGTCAATAGTTCAGTGAGTTCTTTATCGTCATCTATGATCAATATTTTTTGTTTAGTCATAATTTTTCAATCATCTTACTTAATGCGCATTATATTACTGAGACAATATTAACTTAACTTGTAGTGGAAAACCCACTTTGTAAGCACCTTTACATAAACTTTACACTGCCTTGCGTTTCTTTGCATTGTAGAGTTTATAGTTGTTCTGTATTCAACAAAGAGGGTTACCCGATGAAAAATAAACTATCAGTACTTTTAATAAGTTCAGTATTAGCCATGTCATTAACGAGCGCTTCTGCTTCGGCATTTA
>ENA-OSET01002766-OSET01002766.1-sediment-metagenome-genome-assembly--contig:-NODE-2766-length-16643-cov-17.270856_pt1 | contig 16643 bp, 15 predicted proteins | sample MGYA00237882_ERZ534229 | MGnify/ENA primary metagenome ERZ534229 (study PRJEB26408, sample SAMN06266212) | sediment metagenome | isolation source: Hudson Canyon methane seep mesocosm | place... | reverse complement strand
CCGTCAAACTTATTTTTTTCTGCTTCAGCCCGGAAAACTGCTTGCCCCGAACTGAGCCGCAAAGTATACAGCCTAAAACACAACCGTCAATGGCTTATTTACCCTTATTTTAACAAATCCCACAAACTCAATCACTTAGCTCGAAACAATACTCACTCGGGCGTATTTGCGCTTGCCAACCTAAGGCGCGCGCCATGCTACAAATACACAATTTAGATTAATCTTATGGAAGAAACGCCTCATGTCAAATGTCGCGTATAGAAAGTCATTTAAGCTATATACCATTAGCATGCCCTTATCCACCAGCGAAAACTCAGGCTCATTGTTCGAAATCTTGATCTGAAAGAAACCTGTCTTTATTCTTGAATTAGCTTGCATCGCGGAGAAGCTCTAGATACAACTGAAGAAAAACGACATATTAAAAAAGGCCGCAACTTACTTCACTCGGCACCAAGTAAAAAATACCGGTTTCTATGGCAACAAAGAATTTGATATTTGTTTGCAGTCGCGCGCTTTGAATCTACCCATAAGTAGGTTTTATGATTTGACGAAGCAGGCCTTCCATTTTTGATTTTTTCAGAGCTCATAACAGTAAGATGTGAAAAACCCCATCCTATGCCCCAAATTCGCAACAGCTTTTTTATCCTGCTATCAAAAGAATGGATACTATAATCCAACTCCCCGTCTTGACCATGCGGGGAAGTAATATTTTTTGCGTATATATTTCACTTATTTTTAACTTTTCCCTCCGTGTAAATAAATACACTCCCCAGTGTTTAAAACAATCTCTGGGCTTGTAGTATAAAAAACAACAATCATATCTTTATCAAACGCACTTGAAATATGTAACGGCCCAGAATCTGCGCAAACCACAAGATCACTGCTTTTTATTAAATTAATAAACTGCACGGATGATTGAGCCGACTTCTTAAACAGAAATTGTTGGCAATTACTTCTAAAATGAGCTGCATCCATCGATGCAATTGTAATATCTGGATTATGGTATTTGGCATTAAAATCAGATATTAATACATCAATCTCTTCCTTAGATACACCTCTATTCCTATCTGTTGACTGCGGGCAAATCAATATTCTTTGATAATCTTGTTTTAAGATTAATTGATTAATCTTCCACTCTTTTTCTGGAAGTTTTAAATACATTCTCACCACTTGATAATGATTAATAATATCAGGTCGATTAAAATCTTTGTAACAAAGAAATTTTTTGCAATAAGTTAAGAAATAACAACTATCTAGACCATTAGACCAAGGGCTAAAACCAATATCAGGCTTCCATTTTTTCAATTTCCTATTGATTTTAAGCATGTCAAACAAATTACGCTTATTAAGCGCAAGACACTCGATATCTGGTAATAATTCGTCAGCATAGGGTTTCATTTGTCGTGGACATAAAACCAAAAACTCTTTATCAGGATAAAGCTCAATAAATTCTTTAATGATAACTAGATCAATAATAGTGTCGCCATAACGAGTAAACAAGGGGAATAAAATTTTATTTGCTACTTGAATATCCTTTAATTCCAGCATCTGACTACCAACATTTCTGGTTTTAAAACGCAGAAAAGAATTAATCACTCCCAAATCCCTTCTTGTTTCATCTTATCAATGTTATCTTGACAAATTGCTTGCCAATCAACCAACGGCGTCATTACCCCTTCTGTCATGTGTGTAGAAAGGCCATGAATTGGCGAAACACAAAGCGCCTTGTTTTTAAAGAAGAAGCGCCCATATACTTTTTCACTCAATTTCGAGTCGCTTGGACCTATTGCTGAAGCTTTAATGTATCTTTCAAACCTTTTAATGGTGTTGGATTGAAGTAAAAATGTGTGGGTTGTGTTGGTAATTTGACGCCAATGACAATACTTAGATAGGAAAATAAAAGAAAGACGTTTCCAGGGCGGATCATAACGGTCTGGATAGTCAGGTGTGTGAATAATCAACGGAGCATTAGATAAATCACCAATAACTCGGTTCATATAATTTTTCTTCTCACCGGATGTCTGTAGATATTGTGTTTTATTTTCAATAAATTCAGAAATATATTTAAATGAATACGACGTATGCAAATAATCATCTTCACACATATAAACCCACTCATTACCCGGAACCTTCAACGCCATATCGATTTGTTTTTGCAGAGATTTTGCAGCACTACCAAGTAGTGTATTATTAACGGTTACCCTGTCAAATACTTTAAAGAAATCCAACAACTCTTTTGATAAATCATCGCCGATAATTACAACTTTATATTCCTCACACTGTAGAGCTTGATACATACTATAAAAAGACACTTTAATGGTTTGAGTTTTATTCAAACCAAATGGCCTACTCATTTTATGAACAGACTCCACCTTATCGCAAGCTCTAAATAAAATTCTATACCTAATACTCATTACTTCGCTCAATTAAATCAGGATGACGCTTAATATAGACCATGGTAGGCATATTAGAGAAAGCCATGCAATCAAAGCACCTCAATATCAAAAGTTAAGGTACTTGCCCGAAAAATAAAACAATATTTTTGCTCATATTTTCTAGGGGTTATTTTGAAAAAAAATCTACCCATTAAACCCAATACCCCCCCACTGAACGATAATTTTTTATTTTTAACTTTTACCCCCTTCCCGACATAATGCGACACACTGTCTTTTTCAAAATGATCAAATGAAAAATACGATAGGTGGTGAATATGTGTAGGGTCAATCCATGAAGATAATGCGCTAAAATGTGGAGTGATAATTTTAATAATAGCACCTTCACCCGACACACGAATCAGCTCAGCAATCACCTTAGGAATATCGTGACAATGCTCAATAACATTATCTAAAATAATACCCTCTATAGTACCGTCTTTAAATGGCAGCTTTTCATTTTCAATGTCACAAATGTACTCGGCGGCTTCGCATTGAAATTTATCCACCCCGACATAACCATCAACTACTTTATTACCACACCCAATATTTAATTTCAAAGTACCCACCTTAACTTTAAAAAACAAGCCACATCAATAAATGCTTATACCAAGAGCACAGCATTACAAACTTTTTTTCTGCTCATGAATAAATTTAACTTTTTTTTATAAGTCATAATTATCGCCCGCATATCCTTACTTAATACCTTTTCCAATCCACTCATAATTCAAAGCGTTGTTTACCGTCTCTAAAACCACCTTAACTGAAATATCACTCATAGCACTATGCTCACTACAATTTTTCTTATTAGGGTGATCAATAGCAAAATAACAAGGGTGTTCTAATGCACCATAAATATCGCTTTTAAGCTGACAATGGTATAGGACAATCATTGGTATATTAAAGACACTCATAATATGAGAAGGACCAGTATCCACTCCAATATATAAGCGTGTCTGTGACATAATAGCCGCTGTCTCCCTTAATGGCATGCCAATAAATGAAGTCGCGCGCCCTCTTAATCCATTAAGTAACCAATCATTCTTCTCTTTTTCTTTTTCGGCACAACCACCATAAATTAAGAAATGCACATTTGGATTTCTATCAATAATATTGATACATAACTCCAAGAAATATTCAACAGGCCAATCACGATATGCCTTTGTTGGAAAGCTAACCGCCTGTATGCCTATTAATAATTTATCATTTAATTTATTCTCAATAAGAATATTATCTGCAAACAATCTATCATCTTTAGTCAAAAAGAGTGATAAACGCTTAGTATTTGCATGAATATTTATAGCCTGAGGTAGAGACATAAATATATCTACAAAATGCATGTTTTTAGATATAGGGAATTCGACAGATTTATATAACCTATTATCAATTCTATTATTTCTCTGTTTAAAAGCAATAGTTTTATTAGAGACTCTTAACGCATACAGAACTAAATTTTTATCGTACCCATATACAAAAGCTAAATCATATTCCTTACCAAATCTCCCCATCAAAATGGCGCTATTCTTAGAAATAGATTTAACATTATGTACAAACGGTAAATGCTGAAGTACTTGATATCTTTTTGGGTGCCCTAATACTGTTATTTCGGCATCTTTATAATGATTAGCAATGGATTCTATGGCTGGCGTTGTTAGTAAAGTATCACCAATTCTAGAAACAATAATAATTAATATTTTTTTAATAGAGCTTGAATCCATGATATTTTTTACTATCTGTACTAAGAAATTTAAATCATATTATTACAAATACCTTGTGAACTTATGATCTCTCATAATCATCTTCACCCAAGTAATCTCCAATTTATATTCTAATAACTTCCAACGGGATGTCTTCAGCATTCTCTAAGCGGTACACTTCACCCAGCGGGATATAAGTAGACTGATCTTCAAATAGCTGAAACAATCGTTTACAAATACTTCAATATATTGCTTCTTTTGATACCCACATATTTGACTACTTTATGAGTCCGGAAAGATATGGGTTCATCATTGGGTCATTGTACATCTTAAATTGTCGGTATATTCGATAAAATGATCTTCCTTTTGATGCACTCTTAAAAAGCTGGTTAAGGCAGAATAATAAATCATCTCTTTGAATAATAAGGCGCTCTTTCTTGCTTTTTGCCGCCTCCTTTTGAGCTATACCAATATCATATCTATCAGCTTGAATGCCCATATGCAATATTTTAAGGCTTACTATTGAAAGTCTATCAATAATAGAACCAGCTGTCTCACTATTAAACCATGCACCCTCTATGATTTTAACATTTATCAACCGGTTAATAATTTTTTCATCAATACTCTCAATTGCATCATTTCTCTTTTGATTAAACTGATCAATATTGCGTTTATTCAGCGCAATATCGCTATCACCTACATTAGTACGACGGGCCTTATCTTCTTCGTCCCACAATTGACAGTTGTATTGATGATTCTTTTCAATCCAGTGCCAGATACCATTTTCTTCATATGAAATTGGACTTTTTTCTGGCCAAGAAGAACTTTGATGACAAAAATCATGATATTCAGTTATTTTATTTTTACTTATATCATTAAATAAGTCTTCCATAATATTCAACCCCTCAATTAAGTTCTATACAAAGCATCACATGCCTGCAACAGGAAGTGATTATACATTTCCACTACTTTTCTGGACAGAAATTTGATAGAAAACCCCTCATCAATTTATACCCTATTTCGCTTGATTTCATCGATATCTATATAAATATGTGCACCATTGACTAATTGGACTCCTGCTCGCCTTACCATGAATAAAGCTTTCATAATAGATTGAAGAACACCACCCTCTTCAGCATCTGAACTTAATACCAAACATCTATCTGAAGCTGACAATCATTCTAAAACTTTATTAATAGGCCCAAGTAACTTTACATATGCAACTAAATCTAATTCATTAATCCAATCAATAATATTTGATTTCTGAGCGCCACCTCCAGCAAACATCTCCATTAATAATATGAATTTCTTGGGCATCCAACTATCAAACCATTCGCTATGTAGCATATCTTACTCACCAAACATCTCTTGGATGTTTTTCCTAATAAAAGCGATCTCCAAAGACATTAAACAATCACTTATTTTAGTTCCATTACACCCATCTTGGCCACAAGGTTGGCAACTTCTACTTTCAGCAAAAACCCTATGCTTACCCATAATTTGAAAACCATTCCTTTTGTTGTAAGTAGATTGCATTAGATCATTATCCCAAGGACCCCAATGATCGGTACCACTCGGGCCAAAAAATGCAAAAACCGGCGTATCGTTTGCAGCACTCATATGCATAATTGCTGTATCTACACCGATAAAGAGTTTGGCATCTTTATTGAGTGCTGCAGTTTGTTTTAAAGATAACTCACCCGATAGATTGATTGGATTGGATTTACACAAACTTACAATACTATTAATCTTGTCAAGCTCTGCCTGTATGGGTGCAGCAGTAATAATAACTTTTGTATTTAACTCCATCTCACAATAGTCAATGATTTGAGCCATTGTTTTGTCATTAATACATTTAAACAGCCAACGTGATACTGGGTGAATATGAATAAATTGATCAATTTTAGATAATTTATCATTTATAAAATATTCATCATTTTTGTCGTAATAAATTTCCACTTTTTTGTTGTTAATAGGAATATCTAAAACTCGCAGTGGATCTAAATTGGTTTCAAGTGTGTGTCTAAACTCTTGCTGGGGCAAATGATGTGTAAATACCTTTTTAAGTATCCAGTTTTTGTTTGGATAGCCGATACGAATTGGTGCTCCAGTGAGCCAAGAAATTTGCGTACCTCGATCACCCTCGGTTAAATTAATTACCATATCATAACGCTCTTTTCTAAAAGCAAGAGAAAACTGGATTTCTTGCAAAAGTCTTTTTGCCAAGGATAAAGATTTAATAAAATCTCTATCATAGGCAATCAGTTTATTGATATTCGGGTTTAGACTGACCATTGGCTCAGTTCCTTTATTAACAGCTACATTAATTTGGGACTCTGGATAATATTGTTTTAAGTTACTCAGCAAAGGAGTTATTAACAACACATCGCCAATATTGCGGAATTTTAGGATCAAGATTTTCATCAGGCTGTCATCTCATTAAACAATCACTAACTTGATTATTATCACACCCATCATTGTTGCATAGGATACAATTTCTAACATCCTAAAAAATTTGATACTTACCATTAATCTGCAAACCTCCGCCCTTATTAAAATTAGCTTGTTCCAAATTATTCCCCCATACCCACCAGCGACAATGCTCTCTTACGGCACCAAAACAAATTCTTTCTACGGGATTGATTCGCTTTAACAACGGTGACTTTGGGTGCTAGACCCCCTGACACAATTAAAAAAATATATATAAACAATACAACCCATTCCAAGCAAAAAAGAGAAACCGCAATACTCTAAAATGTGCCTTGATGAGTCTTGGATTACTGCCCTTCTAACTTTTCGAGTACCTACTAAGCGCTTATCTGATTCGCCCGTTATTTTATTTTCTAGATCGCCTTGATCTCAATAAATATTTCACTCTAGGTTACCTTGCGGTTATGTAAAAAAGTTAGTCCATGAAAAACCCAAATCAATTTAACCTGCACCCCCTTGAACAGAGTTTAATTGCGCATACACTCCGTTTCGAGCTATTAACTCTTGATGACTGCCCTGCTCAACAATACAACCTTTATCCAGCACCAAAATAACATCCGCACTTTGTATCGTAGATAAGCGATGGGCAATAATAATCGTTGTTCTTTTTCCAGTGAGCTCACTAAGCGCCTTCTGTACTAGTTCCTCTGAATTAGTATCTAATGCAGATGTTGCCTCATCCAAAATCAAAATTGGCGCATCTTTCAGAAATGCCCGAGCAATTGCCAGACGTTGGCGCTGTCCCCCTGACAACTTTAGCCCTTGCTCTCCGATTTCTGTATTTAATCCATTCGACATTTTTTCAATAAATTCCATTGCATAAGCATAATTAGCTGCACGGATCACCTCCTTTTCTGAAGACTTATTTAAAGAACCATATGCTATGTTATTTCTCACTGAATCATTAAATAACGTTGTATTCTGAGTCACTAAAGCAATATGATTCCGTAAGTGCTCCAACTCATAATCACCGACTTTTACGCCATCCAGCAAGATTTCGCCTTGGTACTGATCATAAAACCGCGTAATTAGATTAGCTATCGTACTTTTTCCACTACCAGACTTGCCTACCAATGCAATCGTTTGCCCAGGCTCAACGACAAAATTTATATTTGATAAAACTCGTTCACCATTTACATAAGCGAAAGAAACATTCTTAAATTCCAACCGCCCTTGCCATTTATCCTGACTGAATTTCCCCTTATTTTTTTCAGGTGGTTGCCTTAAAATATCAAACAAGGGCTCAGCTGCAGCAATCCCTTTTTGTGCTTGGGAATTAGCATCAATTAATGTTCTTATAGGTCGTGGCAATATAAATGCAGCGGTTAAATATGAAACAAATTCTCCGGCGCTAGCAGTCGCCATGATCTCTAATGCCAAATAAATTATAATCGATAAAGCTATCGCCATAATAAACTGCATTATAGGATTATGTAGCGAATGCGTGACTGCAAATTTTAAAGATTGATTACGGTTATACAAGCTACTGGCAAAAAAACGATTACGTTCATATCGCCCCCCGCCAAAACTTTTAACGATTCTGTGGCCATTCACTACCTCTGAAACAATATGTGTCATATCACCAATAGAATCTTGAATTCTCTTACTTAACATCCTCATCCGCTTACTAACATAAATCACAACCACGGCAATAACCGGAGTAATAAGTAAAAAAACCAAAGACAGCATCCAATTGACATAAAACAAATAAATCAATAAACCAATGGCTGTGAGTCCTTCCCTAACGAATGTTCGAATAGTATCAGTGGCTGCCGAAGTGACTTCTCCGACATTATGAGTAATACGAGACATTAAATAACCACTGTTATTCTCATCAAAATAAGTCGTTGGCAAAATAGAATATTGATTAAAAATTTGGCAGCGTAAAGAGTGCACAATATTATTCCCCACCCTTGCAAGAAAATAATTACCAATAAAGCCTGCGATCCCTCTAACAATAATCAACCCACTAAACCACAAAGGTAAATAGACAAGATCTTCACGCGATGACGACTGAAGGGCATCAATAATCACTTGTATTATTTTTGCAAAAATAGGTGTGGTGCTAGAATAAACTAAAAAGCCAAGAATGCTAATTAAAAATGCACTCCTCTCTGGCCATAAATAACTGAGTAACTGTTGGTAAATTCCAAGCCCACTTCCACCATTATTTTTAGCACGGGATCTTTTAGAAAATAAAAACTTACCCAATAGAATTAAAATAATAAATATTAAACTTAAAAAGAATATAAGCTCATCATTTCCTATTCCCTCAAAGCCCTCTACCCATTGCTTTATTTGACTGTTCAAGACCATACCTTATTGTTTAAAAACACTGTTCCTAGAAAATAAAAAAAGGCTCATAATACATCATTAATTACACTTAAAGTTTCATTCATATTTCGCTCTACCGTGTGTTTTTTTGCAATCTGTACGTTTAATTCTTTATGTTTATTAAGTAACTTTACATCACTCAACAACACATCTATTTTCTTAACTACCGAGAAATCTTTAGAATGACTCATAATAAATTCATCAGACATTATCTCATGAGCCCCATTTTGTTTTGTGGTGAAAACAACAGCACCAAAACTCATCGCCTCTAAAGTTACATTTGAAAAGGGTTCATAACGGGTTGGTAATATAAAAATATCGGCGACTACATAGAAGTCATTTACATTTTTTATCGGTCCAGTAAAAAAGACCTTTTCTTTCAACCCAAGCTCATTCGCTCTCAGCCGATATAAATCCATCTGTTTTTCTTTACCGACAATAAATGCCTTAAAATTCTGATATTTTAATTTTGATAATATTTGTAAAAATTCATCAACCCCTTTTCGCTTAAATCCACTTCCTACAAATAAAATTATTTTGGTATTCATTTGCAAATGAAATTCAGAAGATAGTTTCTCCCACGACGCCTTATGATCAATTTTACAATGTCCAATACCGTTATATACCACTTTTATTTTTATTGGATCTATATTATATTCGTCAATGATTTGTTCTCTAATCATTGACGAATTTGCAATAATCTTTTCAGCCCGATTAAAACATTTCTTTTCTAAAAAGAGATACAACGGATGCAACGGATTTAATCTAGACTTTTTTTCCACCCTTAAAAAAACACGATGCACACCATCTCCAGCTCTGTACACATTAGGGCATATTATTCTTTCTAACGAGAAATAAAACTTCCCTTTTTTTCCGACAACCACCTGAATATTAAACAGAATAACTCTTAACCATGACGGAAGAAATCGAGGGCAAAAAGAATTAATAACTTCATGATCAATACCGTAGGATGTCAATTTGTCTGACAATCTTTTTAAATATATTTCCGCCCCTCCAAGAGCTGAGCCATCTTCTCTTATCAAATATATTTTTTTCATTTACTCTAACCTATAAAACTTATTTCGCAAGTTTGCAAAAGGAACAAGGGAAAGCCTACCTCTCCTCTAATATGACGTCTAAAGAAAAATTTTTGGCTTCTATGCCCGCCTCATTCTCTCACATATTTTGGCTTCACGATTAACACAGACTTAGCCTCAACAACCTGTCCGTCAACACTACAATCCGCAGCAAATAATCACGAGCAGGTGCCAGTTCTCTTTCAAGCCCGCATTTAGCACGGGTCATCTGCTACACAAGTTAACGATGAAGTAACTTTTTGTAAACAGACTCAGTTGCATCAATCTGGCCCGTAAAGGTAAATCGTTGTAAAGCATCCTGATACCCTGCTTTTGCCAGACGTTCTCTTAGTGTAATATCTGAGAGCAACTGATTTATTGCTATGCTGAGAGCGGGCACATCATCTGCCGCAACAACTAAGCCATTGACCCCATCCTTAATAACTTCAGTAAGCCCACCTGCATTTGAAACAATGTTGGCTACACCACATAACATTGCTTGAGGAACGACCTGTGATGTTGCCTCATTTTTAATAGAGGGTAGAATATGAATATCAAAGGCTGGAAAATAGCGCTCAACATCTGGGCGATGACCTACAAAATGTATTTGTTCAGTTATGTTTAAGTTTTTAGCTAATTGATGGAGTTGCTCCTTGCAAGGACCATCGCCGACAATAACCAAGTGAAGATCAGGAGTATCTTGAATCAAGCCAGACACTGCCTCTATTAGAACATGGTGCCCTTTCCAACTTCGCAGAACCGCCACCATGCCAACAACGGGGGTATGCTCAGGAATTCCAAGTTCAGCGCGCACTGCGCTACGATTCTCCTTACTGGGTTGAAACCGACACTCATCAGCACCCGCAGGAACCGAAAAAACCTGCGTCGGGTTGCACCCAATATCGTCTACCAACTGACTAGTGATATGCTGGCCACTTGCAATAATTGCAGCAGGAAATTTACGATAAACCCATGCATTGGTGAATTTACGTTTAATATGCGAAGAAAGATGGCGACTTCGTACCACAGGTATGCCTACAATATTACTTGCAATCCCACCGATCCAACTATCTTTAGAGCTATGAGTGTGGACAATGTCTGCTGCACTATTTCGTATAAGTTGACCCATTTGAAGAACTATTTTGGGATTTCCAGCAAAACCAAATTCAATAATATGATGTTGAAATTCACGCGCAATAGCCTCCTTAATAATGCAGCTATTGGCCCTTGCCGCAAGTTGCATCTCATATCCGCGTGCTCGAAAAGCCTCCATTTCAGCAATAATACGTATCTCCTGCCCACCCCAGCCATCTGACCATTCTGTATGTACTATTTTCATCTCTTCACAATCCTACTCATGCATTTATTTTCTTAAAAAAAACATTAATACCTAAAATTAGTTGACTATTAAATAATGACTTTTTCAGCGTTAAACAACTGATTATTTTCCCCTATAAGTATTTTATAAAAATCATCCTTTACTCAAGGACTCTTTTAACTCCAGACCACCAAAGACCAACCAACAAAACTGCAAGCAAGCCATGCTCATGATGCAATGTTGTATTAAATAATCCATTTACCACGACCACTTCAATTGCACCTACCGCACCGAGCCAAAGCAACCAATTAATCGGCGAATCAGTCGCGTATGGTTTATGTTTATAGAGCAAAAAAGAAAAATAAATAAGCATAGAAAAGATAATACCAACACCCACAAAACCTTGTTCCGCTAAAGCATTAAAAAACAAACTATGCCCGTGGCTATAAGGATAATACTTATTTTTATCATATGTTTTTCCCTCCTTGGCCAGCCAACCTTTAATTCTATCCTCATTTATTTGACTATAATTCTTTAACCCAACCCCAAATACAGGATTGTTTTTCCAGGCTAAAAAAGCAGTATTCCAGATTTTATAACGCGGTAACTCTTGAATTCTTTCCTTGTAGTCCAATATTCCAATTGTCTTACTAACAATTGGAGGATTAACTTTGTAAGTTGCAAATATAATTAAACTAAGAGCGAAGCCACAAAGAAAAAATCCTTTCTTATTTCCCCAAAACCTAAAGACCAAAAAACTCAAGGTAATCACAAACATAGCCAACAAAGAAGCGCGACTTGAAGCAATAATAACTGATACCCATAAAATACCCACCATACCCATAAAAAAGATGCGTGATCTCCATATACAATTAGGATATATCACCCCTGCTAAAGCCATCCCATATGCAAGAGATAAATAAATTGCTGTATGGTTAACATGCCCCACCGAATTAAGCTCTAGGACAGAGGTGTAATTCATAAAAAGTTGCCACCCTCCCCATGCAAGAGCAAGAAGTGTTGACAGCATTGCCACATGGAATATAACGCTAATCTCTTTATAACTAAACGCGCAGCGCCTTAAACATAAAAGCAAAAGAGGAAGTAACATTGCTGTTATAGCCCCTCCCCATTCTTTATGATCAAAAGGCGAAAACAGCGCCACCAAAAAGCCAACTAGCATCCAGCTAATTAGTAGATAATCGCCAAAAGAAACATCATTAAACCGCTTTGCCCTTATTTGCCGGTAAATAATCACCGCAATAAATAAAAGCAAACAGTAAGTCTTTGGCGCCTCAAAACTCGGCAAAAAAACCACCACGCCTAATAAAAATATTAACTCTGCACTAAAATTCGCTTTTACACTATCCCTATAAAACAAAAACCCCCCCATCATTATTTTTCATATGTCAACATAAGGTATCGATAATACGTACCTTCTGCCTTACTAAATGCCGCAATAAAACCCATTGATCCGTCTAAAAAGCCTAATCTGAGAATATAAGCATTAAAAAAAGCCCACATTCCTCTAAAAATGGCTTTACCAAAACTACCACTCTTATTATTCTTCCTTGCCTCACTGGCACCGGCTACAGCATAAGCATTCATTTTAGATAGCACCTGTGCGAAATCAACATAACTATAATGAATTAATGCATTATCCAATTTCTCAGCAGCGCCCTTATACTCAATAACTTCGTGAACCAATCGGTCTTTAAACCGACCTTCTCCCCGCCGAAATAGTCGAACCACATAATCAGGCCACCACCCTCCGTGTTTTAATTCCTTTCCTAAAAAAAATGCACGCCGAGGCACTTCATAAACCGATGGATCTTGAATCATTTTTGCCTTAATTTCCAACTCCAATTCCGGCGTAACTCTCTCATCAGCATCAATAGAAAACACCCAATCACAAGTTGCTTTACTTAAAGCTAAATTCTTTTGAAACCCAAATCCTTGCCATTGACTATTAACATATATCTTGTCAGTAAATTCTTGACATATAGCTAATGTTTTATCGCTACTTCCTGAATCAACAACAATCACCTCATCTGCCCATTTCACACTTCCAAGGCAGTCTCTAATATTATCTTCTTCATTCATCGTAATTACGATCACTGATAAAGTCAGTTTTACTGCAGCCCCAGATCTATTTAACTTTTTATCCTCAAACGCCATTCCCAAAGAAGCACCCCGTCATTAACCAATAAAAAATAACACTATACGTAATAACCGCCATACCATTTAACAAAACGTTCAACCCCCTCATCAAGGGTCGTTTCTGGCTTGTAACCTACGTCCGCCACTAAAGATCCTACATCCGCATAGGTATCGGGGACATCGCCAGGTTGGAGTGGTAATAGAATTTTTTCTGTTTGCTTACCTAAATACTTTTCTAATGTCGAAATATAATCCATTAATTCGACCGGTGATTGATTACCAATATTATAAACTCGCCAAGGCGCTCTGCTCGTAGCTGGGTCGGGGTTACCCCCATCCCAGCCACTGTTACCTGTTGCATCATGATCAAGCGTTCTCATAACACCTTCAACAATGTCATCAATATAGGTAAAGTCACGTCGATGTTTTCCATAATTAAACACCTTAATGGGCTCACCTTTACTAATTGCATTTGCGAATAAAAAAGGAGACATATCAGGCCGCCCCCACGGCCCATAGACCGTAAAAAAACGCAAACCCGTTGTTGGCAAACCATATAGGTGACTATACGTATGCGCCATTAATTCGTTAGATTTTTTTGTTGCGGCATAAATAGATAACGGATGATCAACATTATCATGTTCCGAAAAAGGCATTGCTTCATTTGCGCCATATACTGAACTAGATGAAGCATAAACCAAATGCTTAATATTGTGATGACGGCACCCTTCTAAGATATTCATAAAACCAACAATATTAGAATCAATATAAGCATGAGGATTTTCAATGGAGTAACGCACACCCGCTTGAGCAGCTAAATTAATTACTTTATCGAATTGGCCATCCCTAAACAACTGCTCTATTGCTGACCGATCAGCTAAATCAGCTTCGATAAAATTGAATTGCGCCCCTTGAATATCCGTAATCTGTGCAAGTCGATCCCGTTTAAGCTGTACGTCATAATAATCATTCAGATTATCTAACCCAACAACTGTATCACCCCGCTCCAATAAAACCTTAGCAACATGAAATCCAATAAAACCGGCGACACCGGTAACCAAATATTTCAATGAACACCCTTATAAGTTTTAAATCAATTACCCACCGAGCGCCCCCGCCCGATAGCATAATACTGGACACCTTTAGCTTCCACACTCGCTGGGTCATATAAATTACGACCATCAAAAATAACCGCATGCACCAACGACTTCTTAATTATATCAAAATCTGGCGCTCGGAAAACTTGCCACTCTGTCACTATGATTAATGCATCGGCACCTTCTAGGGCAGCTTCTTTATTTTCCATCAATAACAAATCTTTACGCTCTCCATAAATACGTCTTACCTCATCCATAGCTTCAGGATCATAGGCCTGAACAGTTGCTCCTGCTGCCCATAACGATTCCATTAAAATACGACTTGGAGCCTCTCGCATATCATCCGTATTTGGCTTAAATGACAATCCCCAAAGGGTAATAACCTTACCCTTAATATTCCCTTTAAAATGGCTACTGACCATAGTAAATAATTTTTGTTTTTGGGCCTGGTTAACCGACTCGACTGCATTTAATATCTCACTGTTATAACCCAACTCTTGAGCACTACGTTTTAAGGCCTGCACATCTTTCGGAAAACAAGACCCCCCATAACCACATCCCGGATAAATAAACTGATACCCTATACGCGAATCAGAACCTATCCCCTGCCTAACTTGCTCAATGTCTGCCCCCACATGCTCGGCAATATTGGACATTTCATTCATAAATGAAATCTTGGTGGCTAACATACAATTAGCAACATATTTCGTTAACTCTGCAGAACGAACATCCATATAGATAATACGATCGTGATTGCGATTAAATGGCGCATAGAGCTCACTTAAAATATTTTTAGCTTTTTCAGAGTTCACGCCTAAAATTATTCTGTCTGGCTTCAAGCAATCATCAATCGCCGCACCTTCTTTAAGAAATTCAGGATTAGACAGCACGTCAAAAGGTAAAGAAACACCTCGTTGTTGCAAAGTAGTGGTTATTTGATCAGAAACTTTGTCTGCTGTACCTACGGGCACAGTCGATTTATCAACAACAACTTTATAGTCCGTCATATGGGTTGCAATAATAGATGCGACCTCTAGTACATACTGCAAATCAGCAGAACCATCTTCATCGGGCGGCGTCCCTACCGCAATAAATTGAATCTCACCATGATTAACACCTTCTTTAGCACTGGTCGTAAAGTTCAATCGCCCAGAGGCATAATTTTCAATCACCATCGGCGTTAACCCTGGCTCATGAATCGGAATAACCCCTTTCTTTAAAGCTGCAACTTTACCTTCATCAACATCAACACACAAAACATCATGACCGACCTGTGCCAGGACAGCTCCCTGCACTAAACCGACATAACCAATACCAAAAATCGTAACTTTCATTTAATTAACAACCCCTTAAAACTTCCAATCGATAAAGCAACATCATTCTATTTGCAAATCTCATAATATGGCTTATCCTTCCTTAATATTTACTATTTTAAACTATTTTATTATGTATATATTAATAACTGGTGGCGCTGGCTTTATTGGCTCTGCACTGATTCGTCATATTATTAATCATACTGAACATTCTGTCATTAATGTTGATAAGCTCACCTATGCGGGTAATCTTGATTCTCTTGATGATGTCGTAAGCACTGACCGTTATCATTTTGAACCGGTTGATATTTGTAATCGAAATGGCATCGACCGATTGTTAGCCCATTATCAACCCGATGTCATTATGCATCTTGCTGCCGAATCCCATGTTGACCGCTCTATTGATGGGCCGGCTGAATTTATAGAAACCAACATCATTGGCACCTATACGTTACTGGAGGCGGCACGGAGCTACTGGTCCTCACTACCTACCGACAAAAAAAACGCCTTTCGTTTTCATCATGTTTCTACCGACGAAGTCTATGGCGACCTTGAACGCCCAGAGGACTTTTTTACTGAAACCACAGCCTATGCGCCCAGTTCCCCGTACTCAGCCAGTAAGGCTAGCTCCGACCACCTAGTACGCGCGTGGATGCGCACCTTTGGCTTACCTGTTTTAATTACCAATTGCTCTAATAATTACGGCCCTTATCATTTTCCTGAAAA
>ENA-OSET01002765-OSET01002765.1-sediment-metagenome-genome-assembly--contig:-NODE-2765-length-16644-cov-18.471540_pt1 | contig 16644 bp, 14 predicted proteins | sample MGYA00237882_ERZ534229 | MGnify/ENA primary metagenome ERZ534229 (study PRJEB26408, sample SAMN06266212) | sediment metagenome | isolation source: Hudson Canyon methane seep mesocosm | place... | reverse complement strand
GAATATGCAATGGCATATAATTTTCCTGTTATAGGAGTGTGTCGTGGCTTACAGATGTTGTGGAAAAATTTTGGCGGGCAAATAATACCAGTGAATACAGGTAAGCATATTGCAAAGAGACACAGGGTCAAAATCACTGAACCTATAAAAGGTTTATTGAGAAGGGGTTTAGAAATAGAAGTGAACTCATTTCATGGGAATGGATTACTCGCCACTGAACTAACGTCTCCTATAAAGCTATTTGCACATGCAGATGATGGCGAGATAGAGGGAGTGATTTGGCAGGAAATGAAGGTGCTTGGCATGATGTGGCATCCTGAACGAGAGCTGCCTTTTTCAAATTTGGATAAAAAATTGTTTCGTTGGGCATTACTGGGAGAGGTATCATGAAAGGTATTGTTTTGGCTGCTGGGCGAGGTTCTCGTTTAAATGAGTTGACGGAAGTTAAGCCAAAACCTTTGGTGAGGCTGGCAGGAAAAACCTTGTTTGAATGGCAACTTGCTGCTATGCACAAAGCGGGTATTAAAGACATTACCGTAATGACAGGTTACCAAGGACAGGCATTCACAAATTTTAATGTTAAGCGTATTCATAACCCCAGTTGGTCAAGTTCGAATATGGTGCGTACATTAATGTGTGCTGATGCACTGCTATCAGATTCAACTTGTATAGTCTCTTATGGGGATATTGTTTATCACCCTGATATTGTTTCTAAATTGCTAGTTAGCGAGGGAAATATTACTATCAGTTACGATAAGGACTGGTTGGGTTTGTGGTCACTACGGTTTGATAACCCTTTAGATGATGCAGAAACCTTTTTAGAAAGAGAGGGTGTTTTAGTAGATATTGGACGTAAAACTAGTCAGTTACCACAAATTTCAGGTCAATACATGGGCTTATTAAAGATTAATCCAACAGGCTGGGCGCATATAAAAAATATTATAGAATTTGAGGGGCAACATGTTTGCGATAAGCTGGATATGACAGCATTACTACAGCGGTTACTGGAAAAAAAGGTATTAATTAATACTGTTAGGATAAATGGTCGCTGGCTGGAAGTTGATAACCAGACTGATTTAAAACTGTACCAGAAGAAAATCGGAGATAATAAAAACTGGCGTCACGATTGGCGGTGGTAATAAATAGGGCTGAGTACATGGAAATTAATGAGCAAGTCGCACTAATGTTTGAGCAGTATAACTATACTGAAGCTATTACTTTGCTTGAAAAGCAGCTAGTTAAGAAAACTAAGGATCCTCAAGTTTTAACTTTATTAGGTTTGGCTTATTTTAAATTGGGGAATGCAGCTAATAAAGCCATACAGTATTTAGCAATGTCACTAAAGTTGGATGTATCAATTGTGCTTACATCTGAGACATTAGGTGATATATATCTACAATCTGGAGATATAGTTAGTGCTCTTGACCACTACCACTTTGGTTTGGTTAAAGGGACTTACAATGTTGAATTAATGCATAAAATAAAAGCAACTCATGGCAAGATTGTTAGTCAATCATATTTGGATTTTTTTCCTGTAATGGGGTTAAAAAAGTACTGCCAAAATGGCAATGCTAAATTGAGGCTCATTGACCTTAGTGATAATTCGGGTATATCTTCAAACCTAGGAGTCTTACCTGATACATATATAGCTGAATTGAAAAATGCTCATGCAATCGGGCAACATGGTACCTTGTTTAGTCATAATATGACTTGCCTTGTGGATGATCAGGATTTAGCTGAAGTAGATAGAAGTGATCTTATATCTGTAACTCAGTCAAGAAATCTACTGGGGTTTGCAGCCGCTCAGGAGGGAGGTGCGGTTGATAAAATTTTAGCTGAGATCCCTAAAGATATTACTCACATTAAAAAGTGTATCGTATTAAGCTGTAGAGCTTCAGATAATTATTTTCATTGGATGATAGAGGTTTTACCTAAATGGTTATTGATTGAGTCTTGTGATGAATATAAAAATTTTCCGCTATTGATAAATGCTCATATGCCTGAGCAAAATTATCAGGCATTGAGAATTTTGGTGGGTGCTAAACGAGAAATTATTGGAGCAAAAATAGGGCGGCATTATTGTATAGGTAAAGCAATTGTGCCATCCAAGCTGTCAAGAATATGTTTTGATCCTTTACCAAAAGTGATGTTGACGCCCGGAGATGCATATTATAATCCAGCAGCTGTTGCTTTTCTTCAAGAAAGATTTAGAAAAAGGAATAGGTTAGAGACTGTGCGGAAAATTTATTTATCTCGTCGAAGCTCACAATTAAAAATGAGACACATGCTTAATCAACAGAAAGTTGAAGAACTGTTTATTCAGAGTGGATATGAAATAGTTGATATGGCTGAGTTGAATTTTGAGCAGCAGGTTAGGTTATTTGAATCGGTCAGTCATATCGCCGGCGTATCTGGTGCATCATTTTCAAATTTAGTTTTTGCAAATAAAAGGTGTCACGTTATCTTGTTGGCTCAGCGTGGAGTGAATTCACAAGTGTACTTTGAAAATTTGGCTCAATCAATAGGAATCAGTAAGTTATTTCCAGTGTTGGGGGATGTTACTAATAAAAACCATATGACAGTTCAATCAGATTTCACAATGGATTTGGAAATACTTCAGGCATATTTGAATTAAGCTACTGAAAGCAGAGGGTAGTGATGGGTTGAGTGGTGATTTTTTGCACATTTACACGAATTAGTTGAGTTAGATGGAAAAGCTAGAGTTATGTGTATTTACACATATTCTTTCAAGTTAATAAGTATAAGTGATAGGGGCTTGCCGCATTAATTAGACATCTTTCCTAAATAAATCCTGTAAATTTAAGGTTAACTCTCTTCAGTTATAATGGCATAAATTAACTTAAAACATTCAATCAGGGTGAAACCCTTTAATCAATTACAAGCAGATAGCCCTGATGAGTTTAAGCGACTCACTGGCATATCAAAGGAAAATTTTGAGCTTTTAGATTGCAAGGTGGCGGATTACATAAAGTCACAAATAGCGATGAAACCTATGAGGAAACGAGGCGTAAAGCCTTCGAAATTATTACTAGCCGATTGCATTCTATTAACGTTATATTATTTGAGACATTCCCCAACTTTTGCAAATCTAGCTAATGTTTTCGGTATCAGCGAGTCTTATTGTCACAAAATTTACTCTCGTTATGCTCGAATTATAGCTAAAGTTGCTAAATTACCCAATCGAAAAACGCTTATAAATAGTCCGCCCAATGCGCTAATTATTGATGTTTCAGAGCAACCTATTGAACGCCCTGTGAAGCACCAAAAAGAGTATTATTCAGGTAAAAAAAGACATACAATTAAGGCTCAGCTAGTAATTCGTGCAACCACATTAAGGATTATGTCCGTCATTTGTGAGAAAGGTAGGCAGCATGATTTCAGTATTTTCAAAATAAATAGAATTTTACTTCATCCAAATTCTCTTCTTTTGGCTGATTCAGGATACTAAGGTCTTCAAAAGCTTCATAAGAGCACAGTATTACCGATTAAAAACAAAAAAGGTAGTTCACTTACCGCATTAGAAAAAAAACATAATAAAGCACTTTCTAAACAGCGTATTTTTATTGAAAATGTTAATCGGCGATGTAAAGTTTTTCGTATTGTTAAAGAGGTTTATCGAGGTAAGCATAAAAACTACTCTTTGACGTGGCGTTTAGTTTCACCCTTGGTAAATCTACGATATGGATGTGTTATTTAGGAAAGATGTCTATTAAGTCATGAGAAGAAGAATATTATTTTTAAGTAAAATTCCTTATGGGTAGTATCTATTTTATAATTTACAGAGTAAAAGACATGAGTTTGGTACAAGTATGTGAATTTCCACCATTAGGCGATGACCGAGGATCATTAGTTGCTTTGGAAGCTAATAAAACAGTTCCTTTCGATATTAAGCGAGTTTATTATCTTTTTGGTACCCAGAAAGGTGTTAGTCGAGGCTTTCACGCTCATAAATCTCTGAGGCAAGTAGCTGTCTGCGTTACTGGGAAGTGCCGCATGTTGCTGGATAATGGTAAAGAAAGAGCTGAAGTATGGTTAGATTCATCCACTAAGGGGATAGAGATTGACTCTATGGTTTGGCGAGAAATGCATGACTTCAGTTCTGACTGCGTACTATTGGTGCTTGCCAGTGAAGAGTATGATGAGAGCGACTATATTCGCGATTATGATGAGTTTTTACAGGCGTGTTCATGATAGTTCTTGCAGGGAAAAATGAAATTGCCGTTCATGGATTAAAATTAGCTTTAGCCCACTTCAATGAAAGCGAGATATTTGTTGTTGTCAATGCAAATGATGATGGTGTTGATGGTTGGCAGAGATCTTTTAAAAAAGCCGCAAAACAGAGTGGCGTTGCAATTATAACTATTGAACAAGCCTATGAGAAGCAGGCAAACTCTTTTATATCTTTAGAGTTTGATAAGATAATCGACCCTGCCAAATTTCGCACAAAGAATATCTATAATATACATTTTTCACTCCTACCTAAATATAAAGGTATGTACACATCCGTGTGGCCAATATTGTACGGTGATACAAGCTCCGGAGTTACATTGCATAAGATTGATAAAGGTATAGATACAGGTGAAATAATTGCTCAAGTAGAATTCGATATTGTAGTGGATGACAGAGCACAGGATTGCTATCGAAAATGTATAGATTCATCTATTGAACTACTTGATTTGCACTTTGATTCACTTGTAAAAAAAGAGCCTATTGAATCTAAACTTCAGCCTTCGAATGAGTCAACATATCATTCAAAGTCAGAAATTGATTTTTCAAACATACAGATGCCATATAATAAAACGGCATGGCAAATACAGAGATATATCTACGCCTTTAGTTTTCGACCATATCAGCTAGTTAACTACGAAAGAAGATCTGTTACTGATGTCATTATTACGACGAATTTATCTGAACTCAAGCCTGGAACTGTAGTTTTTGAGAACTCTAATTGTGTTCGTATTGCAACAATAGATTATGAGATTGAACTTGTTTTTGATGTGATGGATGATTTTTTGAATAATATCACTTCAATGGCTGTAGATGATTTGTCGAATGCAATTCATGGTATTTTAGGTGTTAATGATAGAAATTCTAAAGGCTGGTCACCTATTATTGTTGCCGCCTATCATGGGAAAAAGGGTATCATTAAGTGGCTGCTTGATAATGGCGCAAATATAAATGATAAAAATTACAATGGCACTACTGTACTGATGTATGCCAAAGATTATGCATTGAAAAGTAGATGTGCTAAAACATTTTTATGGTTGCTTGATAATGGGGCTGATACAACATTGGAAGATCATCGGGGAAAGAATATTTTAGATTATATTACAGTTAACGAAAGTGAGTTTTTGGGGTTACACTATTTAGGACACAAAAACTAAAATCATAGTCCCGCAATAAATTCTGACACAAAAATTAGATGCCTTATTCCAAACGCCGTAAAAGGATCTAAAAATTGGAGTATGACATGAGCAAAAAAACGGTTTATAGTGCGGACTTTAAAAGTAAACTCGTCCTAGAACTCATTAAAAAATGAAAAAATGGTTACTGAAATAGCCAGTGCTAATAATATTACGCCTCAAAACCTCAGTAATTGGAAAAAGATATTTCTGGATAACGCCGTGATTGCGATGGAACCCTCAAAAGTAGTCAAAGAGTATAAAGAAGAACTGGCACAGGCTCAGGACGACAATGAAATGCCCATGAAATTAGTGGGTAAAGTAACTATTGAAAAGGAATGACTTGAAAAAAGCTAAAAATCTTGGTCTCATCTGATAAAAAACAAATGATTGAGCCCCAAGCTGACAACCTTATCTCTCAAGGGGCAGTGCGCATTACTTGGCCTGAATAGAAGCAGTTTTTATTATAAAAAAGCACTCGAGCTAAGAGATCACAAAAAACAACGTATTCAATAGCTATTTGAAGAAATCCCCATTTATGGAGGGGCTAAAGTGTACCAACACTTGCAGGAAAATAACTTCACGGTCAGCTTGAATACAGTGGCCAGTTATCGACAGGAAATGAACTTAAAAGCAATCCTAGCTGTCAAACAAGCCACCACCACGACATCGATTAAAGAGCAAAAAACATAGCTACAAACTACGTGGACTTGATATATTTAAAGCGAACCAGATCTGGAGCATTGATATTACTTATATTAAAGTAAAAGGTGGCATAGTTTATTTGGCGGCTATTATTGACTGAAATTCCAAAGCTGTTCTCTCCCACAAGATATCCAGATGTGAGCGTATTTACCTGAATGAGTACAGCACCATTGCAGAATTAAATGATGATGTTAGCGATTGTATTGAATTCTATAATCACAAGCGATTCGATGAAACACTCGACTTTAAAAAAACCAATGGCTGTGTACAAAGAAAATATTTTATTGAACGCACCTCTCAAGAGAGGCAGCTTAACTAGAGTAAATAAGGGATCTGAAATAAGTGTCTTGATAGTTTGGGGGGAGTTATAGTAGTCATGCTCACAAAAAGTTATGACAATTAATTGTTTAATGTCAGGTAGTTTTGATGTTTTTCTAGATGATAGACTCAATAAATGGAGGTTTTATTTGAATCGTTCCTATTATGGTTTGTATGTATCTCCGATGGTGTGGAGGATAATTGATGATTTCTTATCAGGGTCAGTGTGTATGGTGTTAGCATCTGAATTGTATGATGAAAATGATTATTTTCGAGATTATTCGGAGTTTATGTCTGCGGTAAAAAGTAAACAATAATATTGGAACTATTTTGCCTATTGTTATGGGTCACTATATAAAGGGGGGGGCGTGGAAAAGGCTGAACAAAGATTAATTATTGATGCTGTCAGAGCTATATTAACCAAAAAGCAAGTATTTAGTGATGAAGAAGATTATTTGGATTTAGTACTTCATCAATTTGATGCATGGGATACAGCGTTAAAGGCGCAAGGTGACGTATCTCTTTTATGTCAAAAGTGGGAAATGTTACTGGAAACTATTCTATTATCGCCAGAATGGTTCTCATTTCTTTTTCGATCAGTAGTAGAAAAAAAATCCAGTGATGTTTCTGTGCTTAAAACACTTCAGAATAGTGAGTTTAGCCCACCTCGTCAGCATCAGGAAATAAAAGTAGGGAAAGCACATTGGCTAAAGGAGCAGTCTAATTTGTTAATAGAGGATTCATTGATGAGTTATTTGTTGGCATGGCTGTTGAATAAGGAGTTTGCTCCTAACTCTGGATTTCGGTATTTAAGTGTGTATTGTACGTTTATTGATGCATTATATGGTTGTTTTGTAAAGCCTGAAATACGTGACATTCAGAGTATGGTATTGCGACTTCATAATCATCAGTATCAAAACTGGAATAATAGTTATTGTCATGGATATGCCTATCAAGGGTATGCCAGAATAGGCTTAAGAGGAATAAAACCGACAGAATTAAGGGTTAGTAAATATGAGATAGACAGTTTTTTTACCAAGGACAAAACAGTACTTGATATTGGTAGTAATGCAGGTTTTATGGCAATACATTTTTCAGCCTTGTGTAAGCATATTGATGCATTGGAATATAATCCATATTTGTGTTTGGTTGGGCGCTCTGTTGCCGATGAATTAAGTATAAGTAATGTTAGTTTTATTGCAAATGATTTTTATGAGTTTTTGCCAAATAAGCACTATGACATTATTTTTTCCTTAGCAAATCATGCCACTATCGATCATAATTTATCGATTAACTTTGAAGAGTATATTGCAAAAATATACGGGCTACTGAGTGAGGGAGGTATACTTTTTTTTGAGAGTCATAATGTATATGGACCAGGTTTGGGTGGACCGGGGGATGATGGGGACTTAAATGATAAATTTGATATAGTTGAACGATATTTTATCGTTGAGAAATACAAAATGACACGGCGATTTGTTGAAAAAGATGATATAGACAAATTATTTATCATTTTAAGAAAGCGATCATATTATAAGGCTGATGCGGTGCGTGCTTTTGAGTTAGAGGTTGCAATTAAGCAATATGAATACTCAGATATATAAGTTTTTCGATAATGATTCAAGATAAAATAAATATTAAACTCCCTTTTCTTGACCTTGATGCCAGTAATAGCGAATGTAAATTTGATCTGGATAATGTTTATAAGCAAGTAATGGATAGTGGCTGGTTTATTCGTGGCCAAGAGTGTGACTCATTTGAGAAAGCTTTTGCTGATTATTGTCAGGCTCAATATTGTGTTGGAGTAGGTAATGGGTTAGATGCCATTACACTTATTTTGCGAGCCATGGGTATAGGTTTTAATGATGAAGTGATTGTACCTGCTAATACCTTTATCGCAACATGGTTAGCTGTTTCACAATGTGGAGCAATACCCGTTCCAGTGGAAGCCGAAGAGCGTTCTTTTAACATTGATCCTGCGAAAATCGAGCAGAAAATTACATCTAGGACGAAAGCTATTATTGTTGTCCATTTATATGGCCGTCCAGCTGACATGACTGTTATTAACAAGATAGCAAAAGACCGCCAATTAAAGGTAATTGAGGATGCGGCACAAGCACATGGCGCGAGTTATTTGGGTAAACAAACAGGTAGCCTAGCTGATGCAGCCGCATTTAGCTTTTATCCGGGAAAGAATTTAGGAGCTTTAGGGGATGGAGGCGCTGTTATTACGAATGATGCTGAGCTGGCAGACAAAGTTCGCTGTATAGGGAATTACGGTAGTAAAAGTAAGTATCATCACGACTTAGCGGGTGTGAATTCAAGATTAGATGAACTTCAAGCGGCCTTTTTAACTATAAAACTTAAGCATCTGGATAAATGGAATAAGCAAAGGCGAGAATTGGCTGAGTACTATTGTGAGGAATTAGCCGATGTGGAATCGATTACCTTACCTGATAGACAACAAGGTTTTGATTCTGTGTGGCATTTGTTTGTGATTAGGTCACCTTCTCGAACGGCTCTCCAGCAACTATTATTATCACATGGCATAGTTTCTCAAATTCATTACCCAATTCCACCTCACCTGTCAGGTGCCTATAGAAAAGGTTGGCAGGTGGGCGCTTTTCCACTTACAGAGATATTGGCAACAGAAGTGTTGAGTTTGCCAATGTTTCCTCAAGCACTAAGCAAATATCGTACTGAAATTCAAGAGATGATTTTTTTATTAAAATCTATGTGATTAAAAAATAAATCGTTTGTAATAATCTAAGGGTGTGACATGTCAGAAAGTATAGGACCAATTCAGGTTTCTGTTTGTATTGCTAGTTATAATTATGCTCAATATATTGGTGAAGCAATTGAGTCGGTTTTTTCCCAGACGTTAAACAACTGGGAGTTAATTGTTGTTGATGATGCATCTTCGGATGATTCGGTGTCCATTATTTCAGAACTTCAGAAGCGTTATCCTGACAAAGTAAAATTGATTGCATCAAGTGAAAATCACGGCGTTTGTTATACTTTTAATCAGGCATGTTATGAAGCTAAAGGGGCATTGATTGCTCTACTGGGCGCTGATGACAGAATGTTGCCAGAACGTTTGGAGAAACAAGTTGCTTATATGGATTCCCATTCAAATGTTGCTGCAATTTGTACTCTAATTGAAGTAATTGATGAAAATGGCATAGTTCAAAAAGTATCATCTGTTTTTGATACGCCAGTTAGTGACCTTGCAACTCAATTATTATCTGGTAATTTCTTAAATGCACCTTCTGCTTTATTTCGTCGTGAGCTGATTGATTCAGTTGGCTTATATAATGAGGTGTTACCACATGTACAGGATTTAGATCATTGGTTACGAATTAGTAACTCAATGAAAATGGTTCGCATGGATGAAGTGCTAACGCAATACCGAATACATGGAAGTAATTTGAGCTGTAAGGCTTTATCCCAGCAGGCTTTCGCTTTTATTTATGAATCAATATTTGTAATTTTACGAGCGATTAAAGTTAGGGTAGGAATGGTACGTCAATCAGATGCTAATGATGCTGATAAAGTTCAAGAGCTAATAAATTATGCTCAAGCAGCAAAAAGGGTTGAACAGAATTTATCAGGGCAATTTAAGTGGTCGATTGATTTAGTATATTCATTGGCATTAGATATTTGTGAGTATGAGCCAAATAATTTAATTGCAAATCAGTTATTAAAAGAAGTTTATGTCGCTATAGGTGACTTTCCAAGATCAAAAGGGAATCAGCCAATAACAATAGGTAGCCATCAATTTCTTCAAAGTCAAACTCCACAAGTCGGCATGGAGCTACTAGACATTGTAGTTCAAACACATAAACAGACTGGGCTACCACAATTAAAAATTGCAGAAGCGATGATTGCTAATAAAGAAGAGTTGTTTCCTTTGTTAATTGAAAAAGAATACTTCTTGCTTGAGGTGTGTCAAACAATTTTTGATGGCTTATCTTCAAAAAAAATGTCGTTAATGAGTGGTGTTGAAAAAGATGAAATAGTTTATATCTGTGAGTTGCTTAGCTCTAAGTACTTTGAATTATTAACCTGTATAGCAACTGATTTGTATCAGAAATTTGTTGAATGGCGAGCTGCTTCTGAGTATGGCCAATGGGTTAAAAAAAGTACGTTATATCATGCTAGTGTAGATAACAAAAAAATAGCAGTAGTATTACATTTGTACTATTTTGAATTATGGGAGCAATTTGAACTGGCTTTATCGAGTGTCACGAAAGAATTTGATCTTTATATTTCTATTTGTAAGGAAACTAACGGTAGTTTAGTGGAGAAAATATTAAAATCATTTCCTGATGCTAATATTTATGAAACCCCCAATAAAGGTAGAGATATTTTACCTTTTCTTCATATGTTTAAAGATATACAACCTATAAATTATAAGTTAATACTTAAATTACATACAAAAAAAAGTTCAGCTTTAAAAGAATATAAAGGGTTAGGGGATTATGGTGAAAAATGGAGAGAAGGAGCACTAGCATCGCTTATTGGGGGAAGTAAACGGGTTGATGATATTTTTGATTTATTTGAATCTAACCCTGCGCTAGGTATTTTTTCTCCTGTGGATTGTTTACATGCATGCAAATCAACGGATGCTAATTATTCAATTATTAATCAATTATTGCCTGGAATTGATAATGAAACTTTTGATAGTAATAATTATTCTTATGCGGGTGGCTCAATGTTTTGGTTTCGACCAGAGGCATTGAAAAAAATATTACAGTTAGACTTAACAGAAGAAAATTTTGAGGAAGAATTAGGGCAATTAGACGGAACTTTGGTTCATGCTATTGAATGCTTGTTCGGTATTATATGTCAGACTTCAGGGTATACTTTAACGGATAGAATGCCCCAAATGGATGATGTTGTTTATCAAACTTGGTTAGATAGAAAACAAAGGAATGAGCAGAAACAAAGTGGTGAATTTTTAGCTACTCATTGTGACTTAAATCTAAAAATTCATTGCCTTATTTATATAGATAGTGATGATTTATCATTATTAGCAAATACGATAGATAGTCTTGCGGCTCAAACTTACAGTAATTGGCATTTATCAGTGATTAGCTCTAGTGTTTGCCCTGATGAAATATTTAATGAAGTTGCAGAGTTAAGCTGGGTTCAACTTGAGCAACCAACTGGCTTAGGTGCTTTACTATCAGAAATGGCGATAGAGGCTGAATGGCTTTTGTTTTTTGAGGCTGGTGATAGTACTGAGTCTCATGCTTTTTCTACTTGTATTCAATATATTGATCAAAATGATAATTGGGATATTGTTTATACGGATGATGATAAATTAAGTGACGACGGATTTCATCATAGCCCAAATTTTAAACCTGATTTTAATTTAGATTTGCTCTATTCTATGGATTATATGGGGGGGCTGTGTTTATTTAAGTTAAGTGCGTTGACAGAGTTAGATGAAATTGCCTATCCCAATCCTTTTGCAGGCTATGATTTAGTGCTTAATTATATTGATCGGTGTAATGAGCCGAAAATTGGGCATATTGAAAATATTTTGTTACATAGGGCGGATGCCATTGATGAATTCTTAGTTAAGCAACTTGAATTTAGAGAGCTTACTCTCGCGCATCACTTTAAGCGAAAAAATATAACGGCTTCTATTGGTAAGAGTTCAGTTAGTGGGGGAGTGGATATTAAGTATCTACATACGGAGACTTCTAAAGTATCTATTATCATTCCGACTAAAGATCAGCTACCAATACTAAAAGCTTGTGTTGATAGCGTTCTTGAAACGACAAGTTACCCTAATTATGAAATTATCATTATTGATAACCAAAGTGAAGAAAGTGAGACTCAAGACTACTTTGATGAAGTTAGAAAAAAAAACCATAATATAGTCAGGGTTATTAACTATAATAAGGTTTATAACTATTCAGCAATTAATAATTTTGCAGTTGAACAAGCTAAAGGGGACTATTTGGTTTTATTGCATAATGACACGATGGTGTTGCAAGAGGAATGGCTACAAGGCATGTTAAGTCACCTTCAGCGTGAAGAGGTGGGTATTGTGGGGGTGAAACTCGTTTATTCAAATAAAACAGTGCAACATGCGGGCGTTATACTAGGTATGGGGGTAAGTGGGGTGGCAGAGAGTCCACATATTGGTATTCCTATGGGAGTTTCTGGGTATATGAATCGAGCTTTTCTAACGCAAAATGTTTCTGCTGTTAAGGCTGCTTGCTTAATGATTGAGAAAAGTCTTTATCAGCAAGTTGGTGGCTTAGATGAAGAAAAATTTACAATTCTCTATAGCGATGTTGATTTGTGCTTAAAAGTAAGGAAATTAGGTAAAAAAATAGTTTGGACACCTTATGTTTCGCTAATTCATCATGGCTCTAGTCTGCTTAAAAAGCGCAAGCAAAATAAAAAACGCTTAGAGAAATCTCAACAAGAAGCTGATAATATGCTGGAAAAGTGGCTGCCTCAATTAGCTAATGACCCGGCTTATAATCGTAGTTTGTCATTAAAAACAACTGATTTTCAACCTGATACCAGTGTCAATATAGGCTGGAATGTCGACTTTAGAGATAAACCAAGAGTCTATGCATTTCCTATGGATAGTTTTGGTGTTGGGCAGTATAGAGTTAGAGCTCCAATTAATGCGCTGACAAAGGCGAATATAATTGTAAGTGGACTGGCAAATAATGTCGATAATTTAATCTACCCTACGCCTGTGGAAATTGAGCGAATAAACCCAGATGTCTTATTAGGGCAAAATTTGTTTTTAGGAAATATGCTTACATCATGGAAGAAATATACGAAATTTAACAATGTATTTATGGTGGCTGGATTAGATGATTTGGTTTATACATTACCGGTTCATCACCCGCGAAAGGAAGATTGGGTCGGTAATATTCGTAAAAATGTGAAAGAATATTTTCAATATTCAGATAGGGTAGTCGTTGCTAATAATGCTTTGGCAGAGGAGTTTAAAAAGTTAACAAGTAATGAGATTATTATCGTACCGAATTATTTGGAAAATTGGCGATGGCAGTCTTTAGATTTATCTAAAAAGAAGGTAGGCAATAAAATGCGAGTGGGATGGGCGGGAGGGCAGGAGCATATTACTGATTTACAATTTATACTGCCTATCGTTGAAACCTTGCATAAAGAAGTTGATTGGATTTTTATGGGCTTGTGTTTAGAAGAGTTTAAACCCTATGTAAAAGAGGTGCATGGTGGGGTAGAGTTTGATTGTTACCCTCAGAAATTAGCAGATTTAAATTTAGACTTAGCGATTGCACCTTTGATGCATAATAAATTTAATGAATGTAAAACAAATTTAAGGCTGCTTGAATTTGGGATAATGTCTTGGCCTATTGTATGCTCGGATATTCTTCCATATCAAAATGCGCCTGTAACTCGTGTTGCAAATAATGCTAACGAATGGATTCGAGTGATTCGAGACAAAATTAATGAGCCGGCTGAGTTGTTGAGGGAAGGTGTAGAGTTGAGACAATGGATAATTGATAATTATATGTTGGATGATCATATAGATGAATGGGCGACTGCTTTGTTGCCGAATTAAGTAATGAAAGTATGCTGTGTTAGGTATTTTGGATGCATTATTCAGATTATATTTCGATTGAGCCTGGTAAGCGAGGCAGAGGGTTTTTGTGTTAGAGGGCTAAGAATTAGCGTATATGATGTTTTGGCTTGGTTCGCTGACGGTATCCTAGGTTTAGAAATTATAGAAGATTATCCTGAATTAAGTGGGGGGTGATATTCGATCCTGTTTAGCATTTTCAGTAAATCGAGAACACAGTAAAAATGTTATTTTAGTGTGATTAAATTAAAAATATATCACGACGAATCATTCCGTTTATATTGGCAATACGACCTTGGTAGTACCTAAATTTCTTTATTTAAAGACCAGCGTCTCGAATTAACAGGGCTATTCTGATGTGGATTCATTAGTCAGGGTAAAAAAATTAAAAAAAATTAAAGATTAATTTAACCAAGTCGATAACTAAGGCAGAGAACAATAATTAGTTGTTTCTAAAAATTTTAAATGAACTTTATTTTCGGTACATCTCTAGGAGAACGATCATGGCTTCTGTAATTAATACTAATGTTTTATCGTTGAATTCACAGCGTAATTTAAGTAAATCACAAAGTGGATTAGCAACTTCATTGCAACGATTATCATCAGGCTTACGTATTAATAGTGCGAAAGATGATGCAGCGGGTCTTGCGATTTCAGATCGTATGACTTCACAAATTAACGGTTTAAATCAGGCGGGTAGAAATGCCAATGATGGTATTTCATTGGCTCAAACGGCAGAAGGAGCATTAGCTCAAACGACGGATTTGTTACAGCGGATGCGTGAGCTATCAATTCAGTCTTCTAACTCAACTAACTCTGCAGGAGATAGGGCTGCATTACAATCAGAGGTTAACCAACTTAAACAAGAAGTGGATAGAATTTCATCAACCACTGAATTTAATGGCTTGAAATTATTGGATGGGTCATTTACATCGCAAAAATTTCAAGTAGGTGCAAATGCCAACCAAACTATTAATGTGTCTATTGAAGGTACCTCTTCGCAGCATTTGCAGGATAACCGTATTGATGGTGTTAACCAGTCAGCTCAACAGGGGACAACTGCGGTTCAAAGTGCCACAACAAGTGGTGGTGTTGGGGCTACAAACGGTATAGCAGAGCAAACACTAACAATTAGCGGGTCTTTTGGGAAGATTAGTAATCTTAGTGTAAATACAAACGATTCAGCATTTACTGTAGCTTCCGAGATAACTAGCCGTGAAGCTGAAACAGGTGTAACTGCAGATGCTATAACCGAGGTGGAACTTTCATCTATAAGTTCAGGAACAATGTCGTTTGATATTTTCTCGGGAGATGGGTCGGCAACTGATTCTACAAGGGAAACTATTTCGGCGCAGGTATCGGGAGCGGCTGGTAGTGAAGATTATAGCTCGCTTGTTTCAGAAATTAATAAAAAATCAGGAACTACAGGAGTGACTGCGGAGTTAAATACTGATGGTACGGTACGGTTAACTCAGGCAGATGGTAAAGATATTGCCCTTGCAGGTATAGTTCATAGTGGGACGGAAACAGATATTAGCGTTAGATCATATAATACAGATGCTGATGATGGAACAGATCGGTTTTCTCAGGCGGTTACTGATATAACTGGTAATGGTGCAAATAATAGCACTAGAATTACAGGTAGAATTGATCTTCATTCCGCTGGAACTTATACCGTAAGTACTAATGTAGCTAATACTGCAGGGAGTATTTTTAATGATTCTACCCAAGACGCAATTCAGGGTTCGCAAGCAGAAGAGTTGGCCACTGTAGATATTAGTTCGGCGGAGGGTGCGCAAAAGGCGATTCAGATTTTAGATTCTGCATTAGCTCAAGTTAGTGGCTTTAGAGGTGACTTAGGTGCGGTGCAAAACCGGTTTGATGCAACCATTACCAGTTTACAAGCAACTTCTGAGAACTTAAGTGCTGCGCGAAGTCGAATTCTTGATGCCGATTTTGCGGAAGAAACAGCTAACTTAACTAAGTCTCAAATTATGGTGCAGGCAGGTACTGCGATGTTGGCTCAGGCTAATCAGGTTCCGCAAGGTGTATTGAGTTTATTAGGTTAAAATAACTAATTGATAGCAGGAGTTAGCTTATACAAGGCTAGCTCCATTTGTTATTGTTAAAATAGGAGTAACGTTATGGACATTAATCCAAACATGACAAATATCACCCCTGTTGACTCAAAATCGCAGGGTGTCTCTGCACCGCAGGAAGGGCAGAAAGCTAAAGTGGATGGTGTTCCTGCTAAAGTAGAGGCTGTAAAGCAAAAAGAAGTAGTTGAAGAAAAATCGACTGTCGCTGAAAATCCAGTAAGCTCTGAAGAGTTGAATGCTGCGGTTGAAAAAATCAATAATCAGCTGAAGGTTGATCAGAAAGGCTTAGCCTTTTCTGTTGATGAGGCGAGCGGTCGTGATGTGGTGAGTATATTTGATACCGAAAGCAAGGAAGTGATTAAGCAGTACCCTACTGAAGAAGTACTTAAATTAGCTGCCGATTTAGGTGAGCTAGCTGAAGGTGGTTCGATGGAGAGAGCATTTAATATTTTCACTTCAGAAGCATAAGTTTTTAAAGTAAAAAGTGATAAATTATTTA
>ENA-OSET01002764-OSET01002764.1-sediment-metagenome-genome-assembly--contig:-NODE-2764-length-16646-cov-3.520068_pt1 | contig 16646 bp, 15 predicted proteins | sample MGYA00237882_ERZ534229 | MGnify/ENA primary metagenome ERZ534229 (study PRJEB26408, sample SAMN06266212) | sediment metagenome | isolation source: Hudson Canyon methane seep mesocosm | place... | reverse complement strand
TCCTCAACTGCAAACGCAGACAACACCACCTCCGGCACGGACGGCGCGGACGGCGGGGTCGTGGTCGTCGTGGTCGTCGTGGTCGTGGTCGTTGTGGAGTCGTTGTCAGTGTTGGTGGCGCTCAGGGCCACGTCGCCTACCGGGTCGTAGTCGTCGTCCGAAGAGCTATCAACTACCGAGACGGTGATCGTCGCGTTCTGCGTGCCATCAACTGTTGTGTCGTCCACGCCGGTGGCCGTCACCGTCTGCGCGGCGTTCCAGTTGCCCGACGTGAACGTCAACTGGGTCGGAGACACGGTCACTTCACCAGTGTCTGAAGAGGCAATGGCGATGACCACGTCAGAAGACGGCTGGGTGTTGAGCACCACGGTGAACGTGTCGGTGCCGCCCCCCTCGGTCGTCCCTGTCGAACCGTCCGACTCGGTGACCGAAACTCCCGGCGAGTCGTCGTCAGAGGTGGTCACCGTGACCGTCTGGTCGGCCAGCGCGTCGAACGCGTTGTCGCTGGAGGCGTCGACGACCGACACGGTCACCGCCGTGGTCTGGTTGCCGTCGGTGAGGCTGTCGTCGATGCCGGTGACCGTGACGGTCTGCGCGGCGTTCCAGTTTGACGATGTGAACGTCAATGTGGCCGGTGCCACGGTCGCTTCGCCGGTGTCAGCCGAGACGACCGACAGGACCACGTCGGAGGAAGGTTGGGCGCCCAGCACAGCGGTGAACGTCGTCGTGGAACCCGCTTCGGACACCGTTACCGCGGTCCCGGACAGGGTGAACGCAGCGGTGTCGTCATCAGAGGTGGTCACCGACACGGTCGAATCGGCCACCGTGTCGTACGCGTCATCCGACGACCCGTCGACGACGGCCACGGTCACCGCCGTGGTCTGGGTGCCGTCGACGGCACTGTCGTCGACACCGGTGACCGTCACGGTCTGCGCGGTGTTCCAGTTGCTCGGCGTGAACGTCAACTGGGCCGGCGACACCGTCGCCTCACCGGTGTCAGCCGAGACGACCGACAGGACCACGTCCGAGGACGGCTGGTCGCCCAGCGCCACGGTGAACGAATCCGTCGACCCCGCCTCGGACACCGACGCCGAAGTCGTAGACAACGTCACAGATGCGTTGTTGAGCGCGAACACCACTGCCGATCCCGCTCTGGACTTTCCGTCGATCGTGTCGAAGTAGGAGCCGGCGATAACGGTGCCGGCGTCGTCGGACAACGAAACCGAGATCCCGAAGTACAACGAGGTGGCAGCCTGGTTCAGGGTTTGTTGCTGGGTCCAGGTGCTGCCACTACGGGTGAACACCTTCGCCGTCCCGGAATTCCAGCTCAGTGTGTCGGCCCATGATGCGCCTACAACGGCGGTGTTGCCGTCGGCGGACAACGCGACCGCCTTTGCCGGCCCCCCGCCACTACTTCCATAGGCGTAGTTCGTGTTGACGCCCCCGAAGTAGTCATCGGCGGCGCCTTCGGCCGAGGTGAGGGTCTGCTGCTGGGTCCAGGTGCTACCACTACGGGTGAACACCGTCGCCGATCCTTGACTGGTGTTGCTCCCCACCGTGGCGAACCCGGCGCCGCCGATCAGGGTGTTGCCGTCGTCGGATAAATCAAGCCCGTAGCCGCCGAAACCGCACCTTGCCTCACCCCCGGTCGGCACAAGGGTCTGCTGTTCAGTCCAGGTGCTGCCACTCCGGGTGAGCACCCGCACCGCCCCCGCGGAGCCGGTGTTGCACGTGTAGCCAAAGGAAGTGCCGTTCACTGCCGTCCAGTCGGCGGTCGAGGCGCCGTCCTGATCTCCGACAGCCGCGGTGTTGCCGTCAGATGACAACGCCACCGAAAGGCCGTGGAACTTCTCGTCTGCGTTTCCATAGCCACCTTCGAGTGCGATGGACTGCTGGAGGGTCCAGGTGCTGCCACTCCGGGTGAAAACAACCGCCGCCACGTTGTTCGACCCACTCAGCCTCGTCCCGACCATCACCGTGTCGCCATCACCAGATACTGCGACCGAATAGCCGAACCCTGCTTGGTTGACAGTGCCCCAGTTGGAAGCGCCGGACTGGCAGACCGGATCCGAATCGGCACAGGTCAGATGCGCCTGCTGGGTCCAGGTAGTTCCGCTGCGGGCAAAGATGGTCACCGAACCTGCTTGGCTGGCGCCATATGTAAAGTCGAGAGGATCGGCATAGGCGCCGACGACAGCCGTATTGCCGTCAGCCGACAAGGCCACCGTCCCACCAAACCAGTCCGTCCGGGTGATCGGCGGCTCAGGATTGGAAAGAACCTGCTGCAGGGTCCAGGTGGTTCCGCTTCGGACGAACACCTTCGCCACTCCGGATTCGGATCGTCCAGCCTTTGTGCGGCCGACGATCGCCGTGTTGCCATCACCAGATACCGCCACGCCCGCTCCGAACATGGCGTACTGCTCCGGATCGGAGTCGGTGAGGCGCTGCTGCTCCGAGTATTCCGCTGCCGCCACGCCTTCCATCAACAGCGTCGACGTGACCACGATGAGCACCGCGACAACCCATCGCACTCGCGCGGTCACACCGGGGCGACGCACAAAATCGACTTTCACAACCTCAAGGCTACGTAAACCGGCAGAGGCACTCGCAACCAGGTGGTGGACGGTGAACTGATCGGGTAGGGGCCCGAGTGGTCGGCGACCCCAGAAGCCCTAGGTGTAGATGGTAGATGGGTGTAGGCGGTACAAGGGCTTTAGGCCGGGGCACCAGACGCGCCGAGGGGGTGGACAGGGTACAGATCCCTAGCGGCGGAGGTCTGGCACGCCCCGTCGACTTCGTTGAAATAGAGGGCGTTTAGGGGTTTTTCAGGGGTCTGCAGCAGGGGCGGGTTTTGGGTACGGATTCAGCCCCAAAACGGGCCAAATCGGCCATTCGAGGGGTAGACGCAGCTCAAACGCTCCGAGGCACCTGGCCCCATACGACAACAGGCCTCGCCGGCGAGTATCCGGGACGGATGACCCCGGATACCTCGACTCTTATCGGTCATGGTGGAGGTGATGAGAATCGAACTCACGACCTCTACGTTGCGAACGTAGCGCTCTAGCCAACTGAGCTACACCCCCGCGACCGCCGACGATCGTAGCGGGATGCCCGCTGGGAATGGACCGGCGAAGCGACCCCGGCCGGGGCCGTCAGATCAGTTGGCCCTGCGGCTCAGGACGGCCTCGTCACGCATCGCCACGGAGGCACCCAACCCACCCAGCATGGAGCCACTGGACCGGAGCGGGATGACGAGGGCCTCCCGCTCGACCTCCAACTGGTGTCGCTGGGTGACCAGCACCGCGTAGCCGACGAGTACCAGGTCGACGAGGAAGTGGGCCATCCAGACGACTCCACCCACGGCGACGCCGGCCAGGAACGTGAACACAGCCATCCCGCCCAGGGCGACCAGGAGGTCACGGCGTCGGCGTCGGGCCGATCCGGCGCCCACGGGAACGGCTGTCGCTGCGGCACCAGCCGACCGCAGGCGGGTGGGGTCGAACCTGACGGAACCGCGCCCGGCTGCCACGAGGGTGAGCACGGGACGCGCCAAGGCGTTGCGATGACGGATGATCGGTGGCAGCAGGACCGCCATCCACAGCACTCCCAAACCCAGCAGGATCAGCACCGGGTCCTCCCTCTCTCTAGGCCGTGACGCACGAGGGCACCGTAGTTGTTGATCACTGCAGAATGGTGGATCTCCACGCGCTCTGAGCGCGAATCCTCGCGCTCAGAGCGCGAAGCAGGTCAATCCGTCCGACGCCAGTCTCCGGACCGTCCACCCGACTTCTCATGGAGCCCCAGGGTCTCCACTTGCATCGAGCGATCCAGCGCCTTGCACATGTCGTAGACGGTAAGGGCGGCCACAGAACAGGCCGTGAGCGCCTCCATCTCCACCCCGGTCCTGTCCACGGTCTCGGTGACCGCCTCGATGTCGACCCATGACGGGCCGACCACGAGGTCCACCCGGACTGAGCTGAGCATCAGGGCGTGGCAGAGCGGGATCAGTTCCGAGGTCCGCTTCGCCGCCTGGATGCCTGCGACACGCGCAACGGCCAGGACGTCGCCCTTGGCCACCGTCCCACCCGCCAGCGCCTCGGCGGTGGCAGCCTGCATGGTCACCCTGGCCCGGGCCACCGCCCTGCGCCTCGTCACCTCCTTGTCGGCGACGTCGACCATCCGGGCCCGACCCTCGGCATCAAGATGCGTGAAGCCCGGACTTGCCACGCTGCTCAGCCGCCGATCTGGGACATCGATCGGCTCGGCCGGATGAAGTTGACGCTGGAGATCCCGTGGCCCGCCCACTTGGCGGCCACCGCTCGCTGCAGCAGGTCGCTCACATCGTCGTCAGAGGCACCCGAACGAAGCAGCGACCGCAGGTCGAACTCATCCAGTGCGAACAGGCAGTTCCGGAACTGGCCGTCGGCGGTGAGGCGGATCCTGTCGCACGTGTCGCAGAAGTTGCGGGTCACGCTGGCCACCACACCGAAGCAACCAGCACCGTCCAGGTACCGGTAGCGGGTGGCCGGCGCCGACGTTCGGTCCACCGGCTCCAGCGGGAAGGCCTCGGCGATCCGGGCCACGATCTCATCTCGACCGACCACCGCGCCATCCGACCAGGACCTGTCGGCGTCGAGCGGCATGAACTCGATGAACCTGACCTCCACGCCGCGGTCCCGACCGAAACGAGCCAGGTCCACGATCTCGTCGTCATTCACGTCCCGCATCACGACAACGTTCACCTTGACCGGATCCAGTCCGGCCTGGATCGCCGCATCGATCCCGTCCAGCACGCGGCCCAGGTCGTTGCGCAACGTGAGCTCGGCGAAGCGGTCGGCGCGCAGCGAGTCGAGCGAGATGTTGATCCTCTTCAGGCCGGCCGCCGAGAGGTCGCCGGCCTGTGCCCGCAGCGTCACCCCGTTCGTCGTCATCGACAGGTCCACCGGAAGGTCCGCCAGCATCCCGACCAGCGTGGGCAATTTGGCCCGGACCGTCGGCTCGCCACCGGTGAGTCGAATGCTGTCCACACCGTGGCGCTCCACCATCAGGCGTGCGACCCGTTCGATCTCCTCGAAGGTGAGGAGTTCCTCCCGGGGAAGCCACTCCAGCCCCTCGGCAGGCATGCAGTAGGTACAGCGGAAGTTGCAGCGGTCGGTCACCGAGATCCGCAGATCACGGTGGACGCGCCCGAAGGTGTCGATCAGCTGTCGGACCACGGCTCCAAGCCTAGGGCCCCGAACGGCCGGTCAGCGGGGTCGGAACCTCCCCACGCTGCTCAGCCCAGCAGGATGACCTCGACCAGGTCACCGTCGGCCACCCCGTCGCCATCGGGTAGGACCGCCAGCCCCGTGGCGGTCGCCATAGCGGTCAACTGGTGGGAACCCTGGCCCCCGGAAGAGGCCGCCAGGTACCGCCCGTCCCGGTACTCCACCAGGACCCGCCCGAAGTGGACCTTTCCGTCGGCATGGCGCTGGAGCCCTCCCACGACCCGGGCCTGGACCCGCGGTCGCTCAAGGTCCACATGACCCGACATGGCACGCAGGGCGGGACGGGCGAACAACTCGAAAGACACCATGGACGAGACCGGATTGCCGGGCAGGCCGAACACCGGCACCCCCTCGACCAGGCCGAAGGCCAGCGGCTTGGCCGGCCTGATCGCCACCTGCATCCAGCGCATCTCACCGATCCGGTCCAGCACGGCCTTCACGTAGTCGAAGTCCCCCATCGAGACGCCCCCGGAGGTCAGCACGGCATCGCATTCGGCCACGCCGTCAAGGAGAGCTGCGGTGATCGCCTCCTCGTCGTCTGCAACAAGACCCAGGTCGACGGATACGACGCCCATCTCGTCCAGGAGGGCCAGCAGCGCCGGTCGGTTGGAGTCCCTGATCTGCCCGACCCTCAGGGTGGCTGGACCCTCCACCAGCTCGTCACCCGTGGACAGCACCCCGACCCGGAGGCGCCGAAAGGCCACCACGCTCCCGCAACCGATGCTGGCCAGCACGCCCAGGTGCCCCGGTCCCAGGGTGGTGCCAGAGGCGAACACCTCTTCGCCGGCAAGCAGGTCTTCGCCGGCGGATCGGACGTGGTTTCCCACGCCCACCTCGACGGCGACCGTCACCACCGCTCCGTCGTCGGACACCGCTGTCCTCTCGACCATGACCACAGCGTCGGCCCCGGGCGGCATCGGCGCCCCGGTCATGATCCGGATCGCCTCGCCCGGGCAGACCTCGACCTCCGGAACGGCACCGGCTGCCAGCGTTCCGACGATCCGCAGGTCGGCCGGAGGGCCGACGGTGTCAGCCGCCCGCAGGGCGAACCCGTCCATTGCCGAATTGGCGAACGGTGGGACGGCACCGATGGCAACCACGGTTGCCGCCGTCACGAGACCGCGGGCGTCAGCCAACGGCACCTCGGAGGCGACCGGCCCGGGGCACCTGTCCAGCACATGGGCCCGGGCTTCGGCGAGGGAGATCACCTACCGAGGATACTCAGCGCCTCCACGACCCTTCCTCGCCGGCCAGGAGCCGCCTGATGTTGGCCACGTGGCGAACCAGGACGAGGGCGCTGATGGCCGCGGCAACGAGGACCTCCCGGGTGGTGTTGCCGGCGGCGGCGACTGCGACGGGCAGGGCCAGGGCAATGGCGATGGAACCCATCGAGGCCTTACCGGTGACACGGGCCACAAAGGCGAAGAGGGCGATCACACCCACGGCCAGCACCGGGAACAGGACGATCGAACCTCCGCCGCCGGTGGCCACGCCCTTGCCCCCCCGGAGGCGGCGGGTGACCGGAAGCACGTGGCCCAGCGTCGCCGCCACCCAGCAGGCCAGGGCCAACGGACGACCGGCGACAGCCATGCCGAGGGCGACCGCCGCGACGCCCTTGCCCACGTCGAACGCGAAGACGACCAGGCCCGCCCGACGTCCAGCGGTCCGGTAGACGTTGGTGGCGCCCGGATTGCCCGATCCAGCCGACGTCGGATCCACGCCGGACCGGCCTGCCACCACCTGGGCAGACGGCAACGTCCCGAGCACGTAGGCGATGACCACCACCAGATAGTTCACGGGACCAGCATCACCGACGGTGGGCCACCCAACGCGGACCTCCGGTAGGATGCGCCGTCGACCGGACATGGAACGACCGCTCCACGACCCCCGGCGACACCACCACCATGCCTACCTACCAGTACCGCTGCCAGTCATGCAGGGAAGAGTTCGAGGTGCGCCAGTCCTTCACGGATGGCGCCCTCACCAACTGCCCGGATTCAGACTGCGGCGGAAGCGTGAACAAGGTGTTCAGCAGCGTCGGCATCTCCTTCAAGGGCGATGGCTTCTACAAGAACGACCACGGTTCGGGAGCCAAGGGACGCAAGGCCGACGCCGGCTCGACGGTGAAGTCGGATTCAGCCTCCTCCGACACCGGTTCGACCAAGGACTCCGGCTCCGAATCCTCCGGCAGTTCCAAGGACTCCGAATCCTCCGGCAGTTCCAAGGGCTCCGAATCCTCCGGCGACTCCGGCGGTTCATCTGGCTCATCCAGCGGTTCGAGCGGCTCCGGAGACAAGGCCACCGCCTCAGCAGCCTGATCCCGGCCACCGTCGGGACCGCTCCCAACTTCTCCCCCCACCACGAGCCCCTCGCCATCAGTGAGGGAATCCGGGAGGAACGATGTCCTACCTGCTGGCCAGACTCCGGCTCTGGGCCGCGCACCACCGGGTCATCTGATGGACGTGTGCCATCGCCTTCGCCGGGCTGACCGGCATCACCGTGCTAGCGGCCATCGACGTCGCACCCTGCCCGACCACCGCTGAGGGCCCTTCCGACGGCCCCACCGGAGACGAGCGGGGCGTGGCCCTCGGACGCGGCTCCGACCCCCTACCGGTCGAGGTCGGCGACAGGCTGGACCTCTGGTCGGTGGACAACACCACCGCCAGAGGCCACCTGGTGGTAGCCGGCGCCCAGGTCCTGGACCACGACGACCGGACGGTCACAGTTGCGATCCCCGCCGATCGGGTGGGTGAGGTTGCCGCCGCCCTGGACAAGGGTGAACTGCTCACGGCACTGGTGCCCTGATTGGCGGTGCCGACGTCCGATCCGACCCTCAGCGCAGCGAGGTGGCCAGCAGCCCCAGGACTCCGAGACCGACCACCACCCGGTAGCCGGCGAAGGCAGCCAGCCCTACCCGGGCCATGAGGCGCAGCATGAGGTGGACCGCCAGGCCACCACTCACCGCAGCAGCGGCCGTTCCTGCCAGGAACGGAGCCCACCAACCGGGTGGAACCGATAGGTCGACCGCCGAGAACAGCCCGGCGCCGGCAATGACGGGAAGGCTCATCAGGAACACCAGCCGCGCTGCGGGCTCACGTTCCAGCCGCATGCCACGTGCCACCGACAGGGTCACCCCAGAGCGCGACACCCCCGGCTGGAAGGCCAGCCCCTGGGCGATGCCGAGGGTGACGGCCTCGCCGAACGAGAGGTCCTCGAACCCCCGCTCGCGGGGTCGGCGGTCGGCGACCCACATCACGATTCCGAAGACGATGAGGCACACCGCCACCAGCCACGTGCGGTCGCCCAGGTCCCCGGTGGTCGACACCACCACCAGGCCCAGGAACCCGGTGGGCACCGCTGTGGTAGCAAGCAGCAAGGCCGTACGGGCATCGCCGACTAGCGGCCCCCGCCTCACCAGCCAGCCGGTCCCAGCCTTGAGGTACCGGACCACATCGGCCCGCAGGTAGACGACGGCACCCAGGAGGGTTCCCAGGTGCAGCGCCACGTCGAAGGCGCCCTCCAGTGTTCCGTCACCGCCGAAGTCGTCCCACCCGAACAGCCACGGCACGAGGGCGAGGTGCCCGCTGGATGAGACCGGCAGGAACTCGGTGAGGCCCTGGACCAGGCCCAGCAGGATCGCGTGGAGGATCAACACGGCCCGACTATGGCGTCCCTAGACCCCGGAGACGGTCAGCTCGCCGATGACGAGGGTGACCCCTGCTGCCCGCATCGGTAGCCACTGGAGGTCGTCACCGATGGCCGTCACATCGTTCAGCATCTTCTGGATGGTCGAGGCGATGGTGAACTCGCGGACCGGCTCCGCCAGCTCCCCGTCCCGGATCCTGAGGCCCTCGGCACCGGTCGAGAAGTCCCCGCTGACCGCGTTCACGCCCGAGTGGAGCCCGCTGACCCCCTGGATGAGCAGGCCGTCACGGATGCCGGATATCAGGTCCGTCGGTGACCGGTCGCCGGGCACCACAGCCACCGCCCGTACGCCCACGCCCGGAGTCGACGAGTAGCCGCGCACGGCCGAGCCGGTGGACACGGTCCCGGCCCGCCTGGCTGTTTCGCTGTTGTGCACGAAGCGTTCGAGTCGACCATCAGCCAGCAGGACGTTGCGGCGCGTAGCCAGGCCCTCCCCATCGGTCTCGGTAGCCGTGTAGGCAGCTGGATCGGTCGGATCGTCGACCAGGGTGAGGACCGGCGCCGCCACGTCTTCCCCGAGCCGGTCGGCGAACAGGGACCGGCCCTTCTGCACGGCCTCACCGCTCAGGGTGCCGCCCACGATGCCGAGGAACTGGGCGCTCACCCAGGGGTCGAACACCACCGTCATCCGACCCGACGACGGCTTCACCGCCCCGAGCATCCGGGTGGAACGCTCGGCAGCCTCGGCCGCTGTGGCCTCCACGTCCAGGTCACCGGGCTGGCGCCCGAGCGAGAATCCGAAGCCGGTCTGGGTCTCTCCATCCTGCTCGGCAAGGGCGTACGCGGACAGGAAGCACCCGGTCTCACGGCTGGTGGAGCGGATCCCTGTGGTCGTCGCCACGGCGCTGGAAGACACGGAGTCGGAGTACTCGGCCGACTCCACGCCGCTGATGCGATGGTCGGCCGACAGGGTGAGGCGCTCCAGGTCCAGGGCCATCTGTACCTTGGCATCGATGGACAGGTTGAGCAGGGCTTCTCGGTAGAGGTCCATCCCGATCGGTGCGACGCCATCGGGCACGGCAAGGGAACAGTGCTCGTCAGGGGTGGCGAAGCCGAGGTTGTCCCTCGCCTCGCGCATCACCTCCACCAGGGCATCGGGTTCCAGGGTGCCCGCGTAGGCGAAGCCCTGGCGGCCGTCGCGGATGACGCGGATGCCCACGCCACTGGACTCGGCGACCGTCAACGACTCCACCTCGCCCTCGTACGCCCTCACCTCCGTCTCGCGTTCATGGACGACCACGGCCTCGACCTGTTCGCCCGAACCGGCCCATCCGACGATGCGTCCGGCTATCTCAAGCAGTTCGGACACCTCAGGCCGCCGTTCCGCCGACAGTCAGCCTGGCCACACGCAGTGTCGGCGTGCCGTCCCCCACGGGGACCCCCTGGCCGTCCTTGCCACAGGTCCCCGGCGAGCCCATGGTGAAGTCCCCGGCGATCGCGTCGATGTCCAGAAGTGCTGCGGGGCCGTTGCCAATCAGGTTGCCGTCGCGTATCGGGGCCGTGAGGCGCCCATCCTCAATCAGGTACGCCTCGGTCATGCCAAACACGAAGTCACCGGTGGCCGTGTTCACCTGGCCGCCACCCAGCTGGGCCACGTACACGCCCCGCTCGGTCCCGGCCAGGATCTCCGCTGGATCGTCGTCGCCGGCCTCCAGGTAGGTGTTCGTCATACGGACCATGGGGAGGTGCCGGTAGCTCTGCCGGCGGCCGTTTCCGGAACTCTCCCTGCCCTCCTTCCGAGCCCGCAGGCGATCCCACATGAAGTCGGTGAGGACGCCGTCACGGATCAGGACGTTGTGCTGTGCGGGTCGACCCTCGTCGTCGATCGCATAGCGGCCCCACTCGCCGGCCATCGTGCCGTCGTCCACGAGGCTGACCATCGGCGCGGCCACGACCTCACCTCGCCGACCGGCGAACACCGACGCCGCCTTCGCTATCAGGTCCGCTTCCAGGCCGTGTCCACATGCCTCGTGGAAGAGCACCCCTCCACCACCGGGTCCGACCACGACCGGCATCTCCCCGCTGGGCGCCGGCACCGCATCCAGCTTGGTCAATGCCCGACCGGCGGCCCGGCCGGCCAGTTCCTCCACGTCCACCCGGTCGAACAGCTCGAAGCCGATGGTGTGGCCCACCGACTCCCGACCCGTCTGCAGGCCCGAATCCCCACTGGCCACACAGGACACGGAGAAGAGGGTGCGGATCTGTCGATCGCCCGTGAGGAGGCCGTCGCTGTTGGCAATCTGGATGCGCCGCTGGCTGTCGGCGTACCTGGCGGTCACCTGCGTGATGGCGCCGTCGCGTGACCGCGCTGCATCGTCGGCCCTCTCCAGAAGGGCCACCTTCCGGGCCTTCGGCACGTCGGATGGGAGGATCTCCACCAGGGCCGACGCCGGGCCGCTGACAGCGTCCAGCGCTACGACCCTTACCCCCAACCCTCCGCTGCGCGCAGCCGCCGAGGCGGCCGTGGCGGCCGCCCGGAGGCCGGCCGGCGAAAGGTCTGCAGTGTGGGCGAAGCCGGTCGTCTCGCCTACCACCACACGGATACCGGCACCCCGGTCACGACCACTCGTCAACTCCTCGATCCGACGATCGTCAAGCAGCGCCGAGGTGGACCTGCGGTCCTCGACGAACACCTCGGCAAACTCGCCGCCCGTGGCCATGGCGACGCCCAGCGCGTCGAGGAGAACCTGCGGGTCGAGCATCGCCCCGTCGCCACCGGTCATGTCGGTCACCTGCACCATCATCGTCTCCAGCACCACTCAGGTCATCTCGGCCCGGTTCCCCGGGCCATGGACGGATGCGTAGGGTACCCGTCGTGCCCCCGATGCCCGGGTTGCGCGGCCGCGCCGCTCACACCGTCACCGAAGCCGATACGGCAATCGCCATGCGTTCCGGCGAGGTTCCAACCCTCGCCACGCCGCGCCTCGTCGCCCTCATGGAGGAGGCGACGGTCGGAGCCCTGACCGGTCATCTGGGCGAGGGGGAGACCAGCGTGGGCATGCGGATCCACATAGACCACCTGTCCCCCTCCGGACCCGGCGCCGGTGTGATGGCCGAAGCGGTCCTGGAGGCCGTGGAGGGGCGACGTCTGACCTTCGGCGCCACCGCCATGGTCGGCGAGACCGTGGTCGCCACGGCCAGCATCGTCAGGGTGGTCGTCGCCACCGAACGCTTCATCGGTCGCGTCAATGCAAAGACCGACTGACGTCGACGGCCGGGCGGGCGGTCCTGACGTGACCGACCCGGATCGCCCGGAGGCCAACCCGGCACGACCCAGCCGGTCGCATCGTGCCGGCGCCGGCGCCGGCACGGGTCTTCACTGGTGGGCCGAGGTCGTACTCGTCCTGACCTTCTACGCCGTCTACTCGGTGATCCGGAACCGCTTCGGGTCAGAATCGGTCAGCGTGTCGACAGCACTGGCGAACGCCGAGCGGGTCATCGACCTGGAGAGGGCGCTCGGCCTCTACCTGGAGCCCGGGCTCCAGGCTGCTTTCCTGAGCCAACGATGGTTCATCCAGTTCTGGAACCTCTTCTACGGCACCTTCCACTTCGGCCTCACGGTCTTCGCCCTCGTCTGGGTCTACCGCCGCCACCCGCACCTGTACGCCCGCCTGCGCTCCACCTTCCTCTGCACCACCGGCCTAGCTCTGATCGGCTTCGGCCTGTTCCCCCTGATGCCCCCGCGGCTGCTGTCGGACTGCGGAGAGTTTGGGGCCTGCCTCGCCGCCATCCACCCCTTCGTCGACACCGTCGCCGAATTCGGCGGGCTCTGGTCATTCGACTCAGGCACCATGGTCAAGGTCAGCAACCAGTATGCGGCGATACCCAGCCTCCACTTCGCGTGGGCGGCGTGGTGCACGGTCGCGTTGTGGCCTGTCATGTCCTCACGAGCCGGTCGCCTGCTCATGGCCACCTACGCTCCGGCCACCCTCTTCGCCGTTCTGGTAACCGCCAACCACTTCTGGGTCGATGCGCTGGGTGGGCTGGCGACGCTGGCGGCAGGTCACGGGCTGTCCGGCCTACTCCTCGCAGGATGGCGGCGACTACCCACCGGCACCTGACGGTTCCAACCGTCGCGGGTGCACCACGGGGCTCCGCGGCTACCGTGGTTCCCTGGTTCCCTGGTTCCAACGACGGAACCCGACCCTTCGATCCGGATCCACCGGACCGGCTCCCTCGATCGGACCGAGCCCCCATGCGACTCGACTCAATCCGGACCCCGGATGACCTGCGCGACCTCGGACCTGACGAACTGCGCTGCCTGGCCGCCGAGATCCGCGAACGGATCGTGGAGACGGTGGGTCGCACCGGCGGCCACCTGGGTTCCAACCTCGGGGCCGTGGAGCTGACGCTGGCCCTCCACCGGGTGTTCGACAGCCCCAGGGACGCCATCCTCTGGGACACGGGTCACCAGACCTACGTCCACAAGCTGCTCACCGGCCGGAACGCCGGGTTCGACGGCCTCCGCCAGGGCGGGCAGATGTCGGGCTATGCCTCGCGGGCCGAGTCCGGCCATGACTGGATCGAGAACTCCCACGCCTCGACTGTTCTGGCATACGCCCACGGGCTGGCCACGGCAGAGGCCACCACCGGCGGCAGCCGCCGGGTGGTGGCGGTCATCGGCGACGGATCCATGACCGGCGGCATGGCATTCGAGGGGCTCAACAACCTGGGCCACAGCGGCCTCAAGGTGACGATCGTGCTGAACGACAACGGCCGCTCGTATGCGCCGACCGTCGGCCGGTTATCGGAGAGCCTCATCCGGATCCGTTCCAACCCGACCTACATGCGCCGTCAGAGGCGCCTGGAAGACATTGCCGAGAAGCTCCCGTGGGTAGGAGAGTTGCTGGAGCGCAGCATCAGCGCCACAAAGGCAGCCCTCCGCGACATGTTCGAGCCCACGGCCTTCTTCGAGGCCCTGGGCGTGCACTACCTGGGCCCCTTCGACGGCCACGACATCGCCGAGATCGAGGACGCCCTTCGCAACGCCGCCGAGTTCGACGGGCCGGTGGTCGTCCACCTGCTCACCCAAAAGGGGCGCGGCCACGCTCCGGCGGAGCAGGATCCCATCAAGCACATGCACGACACGGGGGGCGTGAAGGTCGGCAGCTACACGGCAGCGTTCACGGAGTCGATCCTGAAGGCCGCTGAGTCGCGGGCGGAGGTCGTGGCCATTACCGCTGCGATGCCCGACTCAACCGGGCTGCTGCCGTTCCGGGACCGGTTCCCGGAACGCTGCTTCGACGTGGGAATAGCCGAGCAGCATGCGGTCACCGCTGCCGCCGGCATGGCCATGGGTGGGCTACGACCCGTAGTGGCGCTCTACGCCACGTTCCTCAGCAGGGCATTCGACCAGACCAACCTGGACGTCGGCCTCCACGGCCTACCCGTCGTGTTCTGCCTCGATAGGGCCGGCATCACCGGCGACGACGGACCCTCCCACCACGGCGTGCTGGACATGGTCCTGTTGTCCAAGGTCCCCGGCATGACGATCCTGGCGCCATCGTCGTACCAGGAACTCCAGCAGATGTTCGAGGACGCCCTGGCGATCACGGACGGTCCGGTGGCCATCCGCTGGGCCAAGACCCCCGCTCCGCACGTCGGCTGGGACGAGGTCGGCAGGGGCCTCTCGGCCCGTCAGGTGACGGCCGCCGCCGAGGATCGTACGGTCTGCCTCCTGGGCGCCGGAAAGATGCTGGCGGCCACCGTGGAGGCCGCTGAACTGCTCGCCGCCGACGGAGTGCACGCCACGGTCTGGGACCCACGATGCATCCGCCCGTTGGACGAGACGATGCTGGCCGACGCCTCCGCACACCGCCTGGTGGTCACGGCGGAGGACGGGTTCCGCGAGGGTGGCTTCGGCACGGCCGTGCTCGACGACCTCTCCAGCCGTTCACCTGCGACAGAGGTAGCCGTGCTGGGCGTACCGGTTGCCCACCACGCCCACGGGAACGTGGACGACCTGCTGGCCTCGTTCGGGCTGGACGGTCCAGGCATCGCTGCGACGGTTCTGAACCGCCTGGTCTGAGCCCCGGGCGCCCCCGGACAGCTCGGTGGGTCAGGTGGACCCAGCGGCTCAGGTGAAGAAGGGGTTGTCCCCGGCGGAGTGGTCGGTGGAGTCGACCACCTCGGTGATCTCCGGGATGGCCTCCAGGATCGCCCGCTGAATGCCCTCGGTGAGGGTCGCCTGGCTCATGGCACAACCCTGGCAGCCGCCCCCCATCGTCACGTAGGCGGTGTGGCCGTCGACGCCCACGAGGGTGGCGAAGCCACCGTGAGAGGCCAGCATCGGGTTCACGTTCTGTTCTAAGAGCTGTGCGATCCGCTCGGGCACCTCGCCCTCCAGGAGGAGCTCGCCGACGTCGCCCAACGGGTTCGGACGGTTCGGGTTCCGGATGATCAGGCCCCCCTGGGCCGGGTTGCTCGGCAGGTCGAGGGTGGCACCCGCCAGCTTGGAACAACTCTCCCCACCCACGGCCATCTGCAGGTTGCCGACTTCCCAGCGGTGGCTGTCCGACGGGAGCTCGTCAACAGGGGTGAACGCCAGGTCGTACACGTAGTCCACCCCGGACACCCCGGTCACGTCGATATGAAGGGCCAATCCGGTGGGATCGTCCTCGTTGTCGCGGACCTCGAGGACCTTGGCCAGTGCGGCGTCGGTTACGGAGATGACCGGCTCAGCGGTCTCCCCGTCGTGTTCCAGGACTGTCTGTTCGCTCATGGTCCCATGGTAGCGGCGCCACCGGCCCGCACTTCGACCCTCCCGACGTGCCGGCGATAGGTTCTCCAGCCATGGACGACACCGGATCCACCACATCGCCCGTCACCATCCGCCGGGACGGCGACGTGGCGATCATCCACCTGGACGACGGCAAGGCCAACGCCCTGGGCCACGTGGCGATAGCGGCCCTGCTCGCCGCCCTGGACGAGGTGGAGGCCGCAGGAGCCGAAGCCGTGGTGCTGGCCGGCCGACCCGGACGGTTCTCGGCGGGATTCGACCTCAAGGCAATGCAGGCCGGCGCTGACGAGGCCCGCAGGATGCTGAGTGCCGGCGTCGACCTCTTCCTCCGCACCTATCTATTCCCACGTCCCGTGGTGGCGGCATGCACCGGACACGCAATCGCGGCGGGTTCCATCATCCTCATGTCCACCGACCTGCGCATCGGCGCCGCCGGAGACTTCAGGATCGGCCTCCCGGAACTGACCATCGGCATGCCCCTGCCGTTCTTCGCAACGGAACTGGCCAGGGACCGGATCTCGAAGCGGCACCTCTCACAGGTGTTCCTGGGACGGATGTACGACCCGGAGGGAGCGACCGACGCCGGCTTCCTGGACCAGGTCGTCGATGCCGAAGCGGTGGTAGATGCCGCCGTCGAGCACGCCCAGACCCTCAGCGGTGTGAGCCGTGGCGGCCTGAAGCGCACCCGGGTGACATCTCGGGGGGCGATCGCCGACGCCATCCGGGCGGGCCTGGACGAGGACCTCTCCCACTTCTCCGTCCAGGGCTGACGGGACCGGAACCGGAGACGCACCGGGCCCCGGACCACGATGAACGGCCGTTACGACGCCCTCCTCCTGGTCGCCTTCGGCGGCCCCGAGCAGCCCGCCGACGTCCAGCCGTTCCTGGAGCGGGTGGCGGCGGGGCGCTCGGCGCTGTTGGCCGGCAGCAGAGCG
>ENA-OSET01002763-OSET01002763.1-sediment-metagenome-genome-assembly--contig:-NODE-2763-length-16652-cov-3.907451_pt1 | contig 16652 bp, 16 predicted proteins | sample MGYA00237882_ERZ534229 | MGnify/ENA primary metagenome ERZ534229 (study PRJEB26408, sample SAMN06266212) | sediment metagenome | isolation source: Hudson Canyon methane seep mesocosm | place... | reverse complement strand
AGTTAATGGAGACTTACCCGTCCCTCCCACTGAAATATTACCAACAACTATCACAGGAACAGGTATTTTAATCTGCTTTAATATCCCGGCTCGATAAAGCATTCGACGAACAATGGATATCAACCAAAATAAGACCATCAGCGGAAATAAAAAATAGATCCATGTCTTTTTTTGGTACCACGCATCGGTTACCCATCTACTCACTAAACTGCATCCCGTGCAACTGCGCATACAGTCCTTCTTGGGCAATCAATTCATCATGCGTGCCTGACTCAGCTAATTGACCATTTTCTATCACCGCAATTTTATCAGCGCCTTCAATCGTTGATAAGCGGTGAGCAATAACGAGTGTTGTTCTTCCTTCCATTACGGTTTCTAAGGCGGCCTGTATATGACGCTCTGCATGAGTATCTAATGCAGATGTAGCTTCGTCTAGTATCAAAATAGGAGCATCTTTCAGTAGCGCTCTTGCAATAGCCAGTCTCTGTCTTTGCCCACCAGAAAGAAGCACACCATTATCACCTATTAAGGTATGAATACCTTCTGGCATTTTTTCAATAAATTCATAAGCGTGAGCTTTACGAGCTGCCTCTATAATTTGCTCTTCAGTAAAATCAGATAAACCGCCGTAGGCAATATTATTAGCTATAGTGTCATTAAAAAGCGTTACATTTTGAGTTACTAAGGCTATTTGGCTTCGCAATGAATGTAGAGTGTATTCATTTAAATTAGTGCCATCCAAAGTTATTGAACCTGAAGTGTGCTCATAAAAACGAGGCAACAAATTAGCTATAGTTGACTTACCACTACCAGAAGGCCCTACGAGAGCAACGGTCTCACCCTCTTTAATATCGAGCGTTATTCCCTTTAATACATCAGGTAGGTCATCACCATAACTAAAGTTAACATTTTTAAAAGAGACATCCCCTTTTACACGTTTAACTTCGAGAGATCCGTTATCTTTTTCTGTATCTTCATCAAGAAAAGCAAACAAATCTTTAGCTGCTGCAACGCCTTGTTGAATTTTAGCGTTTACATTAGTCAGTTGGCGTATCGGTTTTGCCATGGTTGTTGCTGCTGCAATAAATGCGACGAAACCACCCGCTGTCATATTGCCTCTAACAGAAGGGTCAAGTGCTAGCCATACCAGAACAGCAATACATAATGCTACAAGCAACTGAACAACTGGCGTACTTATGGCTTTAGTAAATTCCATTTTAAGGCTTTGTACAAGATTGTATTTGCTTGCGGCCTCAAACCGGTCACTTTCATATTTTTCACCACCAAAGACACGTACAACACGATAGCCTGTTACCACCTCAGAAGACACATGTGTTACGTCACCCATAGAGTTCATGATTCTTTGGCTTAACTTTCTGAATCGTTTACTTACATAGCCAATAACCAAGCCTATAAATGGACCAATAAAGAAAAATATGAGTGTTAGTTTCCAGTTTTCATAGAACATAACCCCCAACAAACCAATAACCGTTAACCCTTCTCTTACCGTTATCGTAATCGCATTCGTTGCTGCGCCGGTAACCTGCTCAACATTGAAGGTTATTTTTGAGACTAAATGCCCTGAAGAGCTGTTATCGAAAAAACGACTAGGCAGGGTTAGTATATTATTGAAGAGTTGCGTTCGAAGCTTATGAACTATTTGCCTACCAACACTGGCAATATAATAACCACCAAGAAAAGACCCTAAACCCCTAAGGGCAAATATAGCAACAATTAACAGAGGAACAAAAAGGCGACTCTCTTCAGTAGGGCTTTCTACCGCAGTAACCACATAATCTAGCGATTTAGGCATTAAAGCGCTGGCAGCAGCATAAATTGCGTTACCAATTAAACTTAAAAAGAATATACCCTTGAGCGGCTTTATATAAACAAGAAGCCGTTTATATACCTCCCAGTTAGTCGCATTTTTAAATGAAATCTTCTCAGACTCATCTGCCGATGCAGTTGCTTGATTAAGAGGGTTTGGATTAGACATATAGATTACTCTTCGGCATACCTTAAAATGAGGTATGCCGAAATAAACAGCGAAATTGAATGATTCTAGAAATACGACGTCTCAAACTTACTCTGAAGAGCCGGATCTTTGTGTAGTTATACTTAAATGCACAAAGCCTAGTTTACCCGCTACATCCATTGCTTTTACAACATATTCATGTGGGGTTTTAGCATCGGCAGTAATGATAAAGGGCAATTTCTTATCTCCACCCGACACCTTAATTACGGCTTTCTTAATCGTATCTTCTTTGTTATTAACCAAGGGGCGACTGTTTATTGAAAACTCGCCTTTATGATTAATAACAATCTCAATTTGCTTTGACTCTGTTGTGCTTTTTTCACCTGCAGCCTCTGGTAATTCAATTTCAAGATGGCTCTCTTTGGTGAATGTTGTTGATACCATGAAAAATATCAACAACAAAAATACAACATCAATCAGCGGAGTTAAATTAACCGATATTTCTTCGTCAGTCTGACGTTTAAATTTCACGGTGTTCAGACCCCATTTGAATTAATTTCACGGTCACCATGAACTACTTCAACAAGCTTTACTGCCTCTTGCTCTAAGCCAATCACAATTTCATCAACCCGGCGCATAAAATAGCGGTGAAAAATAAGTGCGGGTATTGCTACAACCAAACCTGCAGCCGTTGTAATAAGTGCCTCTGAAATACCACCAGCTAATGCCGCTGCATTACCGGTACCTTCTAACTGGAGTAATGCAAATACCTTAATCATGCCTATAACTGTACCCAGTAGACCTAATAAGGGAGCGATTGCAGCAACTGTACCTAATGCAGTAAGAAAACGCTCCATTTCATGAACAACATGGCTCGCCTCTTCTTGTATACTCTCTTTCATGATTTCTCTGCCATGCTTGGCATTACTCAGCCCAGCCGCAAGAATTCTACCCAGAGGGCTTGAGTCTTTTAAAGACTTCATTTTTTTGGAGTTTAATTCTTTATTTTTTATCCAGCCCCATAGCTCAGTGACTATATATTTAGGGGCAATTTTATTGACTCTTAAAGTCCAAAATCGCTCTAGGATAATTGCTAATGCCAATACAGAGCAAAGCAAAAGAGGAATCATGATGGCGCCACCAGGCCTCAACAACTCAAACACACACTATCTCCCTTATAAAATTTGTCGATACTTTACCATAAAGTTAACTGTTAACAGTAGCTTATTTAGCTCACTGATTTCAACAACTAAAACATCCAGAACTCATCTTCTATCTCTCTTTGTTTTTCAACCTTAAGTACAACCTTTAGTTTTTTGTTTTTTATATCCTGAATATTAGTCATAAGTACGTCATCCTGATCTGAAGAAATAATGATAGCGCCATCTGAAGCGGTATTGTATTGAGCCGCACCCTGATTAACCACTCGGGCGACCGTATTTGGGTGCGGGTGATTAAACCTGTTTTTATAGCCCGACGAGAAGACAACAAGCTGTGGATTTACGGCATTCAGCAACCTATAACCTGTGGCATTTTTGCTTCCGTGATGCCCTGCGACCAAAATATCTGAGAACAAAACATCTCTATACTGCCTTACAAACTCTTTCTCAGCCTTTTTTTCGAGGTCTCCCATTAACAAGACGGAGAAGTTATTAAATTGAAGCCTTAATACGCAGGAATGATTATTTGAAGATAATCCAGATAATGACTGAGCACCCTGCTCGTGCGCTAAAAAGAAAAAATTAGCTTTATACCAGTCTGTTTCCACATAATTATCATTAATGCACTCAACGCTGTTAATCTTCCTTTTTAGCCGTTCAGGCTCACCAGATATAGCTGTTACCACATCAAACTCAGATTCAATATCCGCCAAACCTCCTGCATGATCACTATCGCCATGGCTAAGCACTAGCATTTCAATTTCTTTAACGCCTTTTGCGCGTAAAAATGGAATTAATGATCGCTCTGCTGCATTTCCGTGCCTATATTCTGGTCCTGTATCATAAACAACCGCCCTTACACCATTAATAGCTACAACAGAAAGCCCTTGCCCTACATCTAGAACTATAAGCTCAGTGCCTGATTCATCCGAGGGTTCCAGTTTTAAACCCAGCAACATAAATACCGTTAAAATGGCCCATATTTTTAGTACACGCCATAAAGGAAAAATTAAAATAAACAGAATAATTAACGAAACAGTAAACACTAACCCTAATGAGGTGAGATTAAGATTTACTCCAGGATAGCCTGAAAAAACATGTAAGTATTTGAACAAAATAAGAAGCGAGACATCAGCCAGATGAAGGAACCAGGACGAAAACTGTACAGATATAGGCGCAAGAACCAATGATATAAATACCAAAGGTACAGTTAGCAAACCAACAAGAGGGATAGCCACGAAATTTGCTATCATCGACGTATAACTTACCCCCATGCCACTTATTAGAAGCACAGGGCACAAGCCGACGCATATAAGCCATTGCATATTCACTGCAGACTTAAACCTTGCAAACCAAAAAACTGACCGCTTATTTTTTACGGACTTATCGACTTTAATACCGCTAGACGCTACAAGAAATAAAGTCCAAACGGCAAGAAATGACAACCAGAACCCGTAATCCAAAACACTATTAGGGTCTATCACTAAAATAATTAAAGCAGCTATCATCAGTCGTGTATTAGCGCTTATTCCGAGTCTTAACAAGCGACAAAGCACAAAAACAAATATCATTAGTAAGGCACGCTGAGTTGACACTGAAAACCCTGCAAGCGCTGAATACATAAATGCGATAAACAAAGACAATACAATGCTGATTAGCGCTTTCTTTCGCTGAATCAACATATAAAACCGTGACGCTAGCGTATATTTCAACAAGCTAAAAATTAGACTAAAAAAGACAAAGGCGGCACTAAACACCATTCCAACATGAAGGCCTGAAATGGCAATTAAGTGTTGAGTTCCTGTGTTTTTAAATAATTCCCAGGACTCTTCTGGTATATCACCCTTATGACCTATAGATAAGGCTTTTATTACCGAAATATTATCAAACTCATTTGCATAGCTTGAGAGGTAATCATTAATTTCAATTCTAAACACGGTTAAACGGCACAAAAGACTAAATAATTCACAAGACCCAGCTATAAAAGGCGCCTCGTCAGAAGCAAAGCTATTTAAACGTTTGATATAACCAACACCATGAATCCCTTTTCTAAAAAGCCACTTTTCATACAAGAAACCACTTGGGTTAACCATGCCATGAGGCTTTTTAAGCCGTACATCAAATGCATTACCCCCTCGCAGTTGCACATCTTCTTTAGTATACCAGTTCAACTTTAGACGCAGGCCTTCGGCACTATGCTCCTGCTTACCTTTAATATAGATAGAGGCATTACAAAGCTCAAAAGCAACAAAAGATTCCTTTCGTTTAGGAATTGAACAGACATACCCCGTAGCAACAAGATTCGTATTCTCAAATATTTCATCAATCACTTTATTCTTATTCATTTCGGAATAAAGACTTGACCAGGCTACAGCGACAACGAGGATAACAATCCATCTAAACCGACTTAAAAAGACAAAAGATAGAGCAGACAAGCAAAGAGCAGCAATTAAATAAGATGCAGGGATAAGCTCTCCCCAAAGGTGAAACAATAGCACTCCGGCTATATAGGCGATCATCCATGAGCGCATACAATACAAACCTCAAATGTTTTTATTTAAACGATAAATATTAACTTAAATCAATGGCTAATTAGCCCGAGTAACTCTAAAATTAAAAACTTGGTGCATACTCAACATTAGACTTTAAAACTGAAGACTCATTCTCTATGCCAAAACGAATTCTAAAGCGTGTTTTCCCTTCTCCCGATAAAATTAAGGAGATTAAAGCACTGCATTTTTTAGGTGATGTTCTTCATGAGCCTAATCTCTGGCATATAAACAGGCATTCGGTATCTAAAGCATTTTTAGTCGGTATATTTTGGTGCTTCATACCCATGCCGTTTCAAATGATCGCAGCGGCTTTTGTTGCTATTTGGTTTAATGCAAACTTGCCTATTTCCGTTGCCTTAGTTTGGATTAGCAACCCCCTCACTATGCCCCCCATGTTTTATTTTAACTACTTAGTGGGTGCGTTCATCCTTAATCGACCATCAATTGATTATGAATTCCAGCTTTCCTGGCAGTGGCTGAGCGATAAGCTTGTTGATGTGGGTATACCGCTCTATGTTGGGTCACTTGTCTGCGCTATCGTTTTTTCTATTGTGTGTTATGGCTTAGTTCAGTTTTTGTGGAAGAAGAAAGTTAGAAATAACTGGCACGCACGACAGCTTAGAAGGCAAGTAGCAAGTAGCAAGTAGCAATCGCGCTATAGCTAAATTACTACACAGTTTTTAAGGTCTTATCCTCCAAATGCAGTACTCGATCCATCTTCTTAGCTAATGTTAAATCATGAGTTACCACAACAAAACTGGTTTTTAGTTGTGATTTCAGCTCCATAATTAACATCTGCACTTTATCAGCGGTGCCTTCATCTAAATTACCGGTTGGTTCATCCATTAGTACGCACTTAGGGTCGTTAACTAAGGCCCTCGCAATGGCAACTCGCTGGCGCTCTCCACCAGATAACTCTGAGGGTTTATGCTCTGTTCGCTCAGCTAAACCAACCTTAGCTAATAAATAATTTGCTTTCAGTATCGCCTCTCTTTTAGGCATATTACCTATCAGCAAGGGCATGCATACGTTTTCTAGTGCTGTAAACTCGGGTAATAGATGATGAAACTGGTAAACAAAACCCAGATATTCGTTCCTAACCTTTCCTTTCTTACTCTCGCTTAATGCGTGCACATCTAAGTCATTTATCCACACATTACCTGCATTAGGTTTATCAAGGCCACCTAGCAGGTTTAGTAGTGTTGTTTTTCCCGAGCCTGAGCTACCTAGAATGGCAACTGATTCACCTTCATTAAGGGAGAAATCAATATTTTCAAATATAGAGAGCCTACCCTTACCTTCTTTGTAAGATTTACACAGACCTGCTGCACGTAAAATAACATTACTCATAACGCAAGGCCTCTGCAGGGTCTACTTTTGATGCTTTCCAAGCGGGGTAAATGGTTGCTAAAACACTCATAACAAAACCGCTACCACAAACAACAAATACATCATTCCAAAGCAGTTGAGAAGGAAGATAACTAATGAAATAGACGTCAGCATTTAGGAACTGATGCCCTAGAATGGTTTCGAGCCACTTAATAATTGAACTAACATTCAGAGACAACAGAATACCTGCTGTGGTGCCTAGCAAGTTACCAATTAAACCTATAAAGGTACCCTGCATAATGAATATAGACATAATTGCTTTAGGGCTAGCTCCCATGGTTCTTAAAATAGCGATATCTGATTTTTTATCAGTAACCACCATAACCAAGGTTGATACAATATTAAAAGCGGCAACGGCAACGATCATCATCAATAACAGCCCGATCATGGTCTTTTCCATTTTAATTGCCTGAAAAAGATTGCCATGAGTACGCGTCCAGTCACTGCTGTAGTAGCCAGGCGGTAACTTGCCTGCTATTTCATCGGCAATCATAGGGGCTTTAAAAAGGTCGGTCGTTTTAAGGCGAATACCATGCACACCATCTTGTAAACGAAGCACTTTGGCTGCATCCGTCATATGCACCAGTGTTAATGTGCTATCTAGGTCTGCGCCCACTTTAAATATACCCTTTACTGTAAAACGCTTTAGCCGGGGAAAAACGCCTGCAGGAGTAATGGATGCTTCTGGAAGAACGATGGTTACTTTATCACCGACACCAATGCGCAGGTAATTCGCTAATAAATTACCAATTATAATGCCATACTTTCCGGCTTTCAGGTCATGGATGGAACCTGCAACCATATGCTGTGAAATAATAGATACCTGATCTTCTTCTTCAGGCAAAATACCATTCATTAATATACCGCGTACGCCGCTACCATGTGTCACCATGCCCTGCGCTTTTATAAATGGCGCAGCTGCAACGACATCTGGATGCTGACTAGCAAGGTCATCAATAGACTGCCATTCATCCATGTTTCCATAATGCTTTATAACCGCATGAGGAACCATGCCAAGAATTCGCTCTTTTAACTCCCGGTCAAAGCCGTTCATAACCGACATAACGGTAATTAAAACCGCCACACCCAAGGTTAAACCGACCATTGAGGTTAGAGAAATAAAAGAAATGAAGTGATTGCTGCGCTTTGCAGCTGTATATCGTAAGCCGATAAATATAGGATAAGGTCTAAACATGGCGGAATTAAAACACACATAAATTCAAAACAATAGACCTATACTTTTAAAAATAAGTGTTAAACTTTAGTTATGAGGAATATTAACTATGTCTAAGCAGCTTATTGACCCAATATCAGAGCAATCATCGCTAGATGATGGTCGCGACCGCCGGCAGTTTTACAGAATAAGTGACCGGGCATTAATTGATATTAAGATTGTAAAAGACTTAAGTGTAGATGCTGAAAGCCAGTTCGACTTAAGCCCTACATTTTCTATTCTACGAGAGTTTCATCAGCTAGACATTGAATCTAGGCACTTATTACGGCAAATTTCTGATAAAGATAAAAGTCTTGGCCTTTATCTTAAAACCTTAAATTCAAAACTTGATGCTTTAGCAAGAGGGGTTGCATTAAATAAAGAGTCCATAGATGAAGCTGGGGTCATTGATATAAATATCAGTGAAGGTGGTTTCTCTGCTAAGTTCCATAGCTCTATCCCCGCTAACACCCCTATAGCTACCAAGCTCATTTTGCTTCCATCATTTACCGGCCTAATTTTAAAAGGTGAAGTGATTAGCTGCGAACAAGAAGATGATGAGTACATTGTTCATATTAAATTTTATAACCTTGATAGCTTTAACCAACAACTAATCGCACGACATATCATCAGAAAACAAGGTAGGGAAAGAAAATCTACCTACCTTAACTAAGCTTAACACCTTGTTTCTACTTTTGATTAACGGGTTAAGGGTTAAATTAAACAAGCAAAATTTAATTTTCCAACTATTCTGAGAGTATTACATTTATTAGTGGCTATCCCTCAATATAATGCTAGAACGTTGTCATCCTCGCGAAGGCGGGGATCCATTGTTTTGGCGTAGCTCCAGATTATGGATTCCCGCCTTCGCGGGAATGACTGTAATTTCTGAATAGCCGCTAATTTGAATATTAAATTAACTACAACAGGTGTTACATGAGCAAAATCTGGATTATTATCTCCGCCATACTTTTTTCAACGTTAAGCTACTCAACATTCACTCACGCAGAAAACATTAAAATAGGTCTATCTCAACAAGGGGTGACTAACCAAAACATAAACCGGCCTAAGCTGGGTATGTCTATGGAAAAAGTAAAAGCTTATTTTGGTGAGCCCGTTCAAGTTAGCGGCCCAACGGGCAAACCAGCTATTTATTTGTGGAAGTATGCTGAGTTTTCAGTCTATTTCGAAGGCGAGTATGTTTTACATAGTGTGCTTCACCCAGTAGAGATTAACCCTGTAGATATTGACAAAATAGCAAAGCCAGCTCAAGTAGAACAGAGTGTTACTCAATAAAAATAGAGAATAATGAAGCCCCTTGCGATTAATACAAACGCCACTACATTACCTCCTGAATGGGCTCATCAATATGCCGTTTTACTAACTTGGCCGCATAAAAAAACTGACTGGGAACCTATTCTCAGTGAAGTTGAACCTCTTTATATGCAATTGGCAAAAGAGATCCTTAAAAGGGAAAACTTAATTATCAGTTGTGGTGACTTTGAAAAGGTAGATGAATTAGAACGGTTATTAAAAGCTTACGCTATACATGGCTTTGAATTATTCGTTTACCCTGCGGCCTCGGATGATACTTGGGCTAGAGATCACGGGCCTATCACTATTTTCAACAATGAACAGCAAACATTACTTGATTTTGAATTTAATGCATGGGGAGGAAAGTTCCCCTATAGCAAAGACAATCTTATTAATTCTGAGCTAATAAAATACGCTGCATTAGCTGATTATAGTTACATAAAATCAAGTATTGTTCTTGAAGGTGGGTCTATTGAATCAAACGGACATGGCGTAATATTAACCACTAGCGAATGCCTGCTTACACCTTCACGAAACCCTACACTAGATAAAACTCAGCTTGAACAAGAGCTAAAAAACCAACTTGGCTGCAATGATATTTTATGGCTAGATCACGGGTATCTTTCAGGTGATGACACAGATAGCCATATAGACACCCTCGCCCGATTTTGCGCACCCGATTTAATATGCTACGTAAAATGTGACGATACCAATGATGAGCACCATGAAGCATTGAAAGAAATGGAAAATCAATTGCGCTCATTTAAACAACTGAATGGCAACCCATACAGACTAAAAGCCCTCCCTATGGCCAGCGCAATATTTGATGAGGGCGAACGCTTACCTGCCACCTACGCCAATTTCCTAATTATAAACGAAGCCGTGCTTGTGCCCATTTATAATGTTAAAGAAGATGATGCCGCATTGGCTGTACTCAAAGAGTGCTTTCCTAACAGAGAAATTATTCCAATAAACTGCTGTCCTTTAATTAAACAACACGGCAGCCTGCATTGCATAACCATGCAAATTCCATGTATTTCTATTCCTACACCCTCTATCACAACGCAACCAACACAAAGTTCAACGAAAGAAGTGCAAGGGAGTTCATCAAACTAATGGCAAAAATTTTAAAGGTAGCTGCCATTCAACAGCTTTGCTCTGAAGATAAAGAAATAAGCCTTTCCTCAACCGAACAAAAAGTTAAAAGCGCGGCTAAAAATGGCGCTCAGCTGGTAGTACTTCAAGAGCTTCATGCAACGCATTACTTCTGCCAAACTGAAGACACAGCACTCTTCGACCTTGCTGAGACTATTCCCGGCCCAACAAGCAACAGACTTTCTGCTTTAGCTAAATCACTTAACATTGTTATTGTGGGCTCCATTTTTGAGAAGAGAGCAAGCGGTATTTATCACAATACAGCAGTGGTTATAGAGTCTGACGGTTCTATTGCTGGCACGTATCGAAAAATGCATATACCTGATGACCCAGGGTTTTATGAGAAATTTTATTTCACTCCGGGTGACCCTAAAGCAAATAGACCCTCAAACACTTTGTGTGAATCAGGGTTTAAGCCAATTGAAACCAGTGTAGGTACACTCGGTGTTCTTGTTTGCTGGGATCAGTGGTACCCTGAAGCTGCCCGCCTAATGGCTTTGGCTGGCGCGCAACTGCTTATTTACCCTACAGCGATAGGTTGGGATACAAATGACACCGTCGATGAACAGCAACGTCAGCTGGATGCCTGGGTAACCGTTCAACGTGGACACGCCATTGCAAACAATTTACCCGTTATTGCACCTAATCGAGTCGGTTATGAACCAGACCCTAGCGGTCATACAAACGGTATACAATTTTGGGGTAATAGTTTTATATGTGGCCCTCAAGGTGAACTTCTTAGTCAGGCTGATTCAAAAAACGAAGAAAATTTGCTAGTTGATATTGATATGGAACGCTCCGAAAATATAAGGCGAATATGGCCTTATTTTCGTGATAGAAGAATTGATGCCTATGATGACTTAAACCGTCGTTATATTGACTAGCTATATTGACTAAAACTCAAGGGTCTATATGTCTAACGCCATAATTAAAACCATTCAGCAATTAAATACCGTTTTATTGGGTAAAGATCACCAGGTAAAACTCGCTATTGCCTGCTTACTTGCAAGGGGGCATCTTTTAATTGAAGATATTCCTGGCTTAGGAAAAACCACATTAGCACATGCGCTGGCAAACAGCCTTGGCCTGAGCTATAACCGCATCCAATTTACCAGTGACCTTCTGCCCTCTGATCTTTTAGGGATCAATATATTTGATAAAAACAATACTGAATTCGTATTTCACCCAGGTCCACTATTTTCACAAATTGTTTTAGCTGATGAAATTAACCGTGCCACGCCTAAAGCTCAAAGTGCACTCTTAGAAGCAATGGAAGAGCGACAGGTGACCATTGAAGGTAAAACAAGACCCTTACCCCTTCCTTTTTTTGTTATTGCCACTCAGAACCCCCTTGAGCAATCGGGTACATTTCCCTTACCTGAATCACAACTAGATCGTTTCTTAATGCGGATAAGTCTGGGCTACCCTACCCCTTCATCTGAAAAAGAACTGCTTTTAGGTGTCGACCGTAGAGATATTATTAAAAAACTGGAGACATTACTCCCCTATGAAACCTTAATTGAGTTTCAGCAACAGGTTGATAATATAACCGCTACAGAGCCATTAATTGCCTATATTCAGCGTATTATTTTATACACTAGAGAAAATGCACCTTATGGGCATGGCTTATCCCCCCGAGGAGGCTTAGCACTTCTAAAAGCATCTAAAGCCTGGGCTTTAATTGATGGACGTCACAGCGTACTTCCAGATGATGTACAAGCTGTATTACCGAGCGTGGTAGAGCATCGATTAGGTTCTAGCGGCAGCGGCATCAACCAGTCTGCTTCAAATAAAATTATTCAGGCCGTTGATATTTTCTGACTTAGCACCCATCTATTTATTTATCTGTATATCTATCAATGGCCGAATCCATTTATAATTTCGTAACTACATTTTATTGTTACTAGTTTTTATTTCTTACTGGAGAAATTTTAGTCTCATGAGCACAACTAAGCACTGTAAAACACTCATTCTCGGTTCTGGACCTGCGGGCTATACAGCGGCTGTTTACGCAGCGCGCGCTAATTTAGACCCTGTAATTATTACGGGCATTCAAGCAGGCGGCCAATTAACCCAGACTACTGATGTAGATAACTGGCCTGGCGACGCACAAGGTGTTCAAGGCCCAGAGTTAATGCAGAGAATGCAGGAGCACGCTGAACGTTTTGATACTGAGATCATTTATGACCATATCAACGAAGCAGACCTTTCTTCACGCCCTTTCACTTTAAAAGGTGATTCAGGTGTATATACCTGTGATGCTTTAATTATTGCAACAGGTGCATCAGCTCAGTACTTAGGTCTTGAGTCAGAAGAAAAGTTCAAAGGCCAAGGCGTTAGCGCTTGTGCAACCTGTGACGGATTTTTTTATAGAAAGAAAAAAGTGGCCGTTATTGGTGGGGGTAACACCGCAGTTGAAGAAGCGTTATACCTTTCTAATATTGCAAGCGAAGTCACTCTGGTACATAGAAGAGACAAACTTCGTTCTGAAAAAATTCTTCAAGATAAGCTTTTTGAAAAAGAGAAGAATGGCAATATAACCATCGAGTGGAACACTACATTAGATGAAGTATTGGGTGACGGTACTGGTGTAACGGGCATCAGACTTAAAGATGAAAATGGCGAAACTAAAGATCTCGATTTAGCGGGTGTATTTATTGCTATTGGTCACAAACCAAATACAGACCTTTTTGAGGGTCAGCTTGAAATGAATAACGGCTACCTTTCTATTAAAACAGGTTTAGAAGGTAATGTTACTGCCACCAGTATTCCAGGTGTATTTGCTGCCGGCGATGTGACTGATCAGATTTACAGACAAGCCATTACCTCTGCAGGCTTTGGTTGTATGGCTGCATTAGATGCTGAGAAGTTTTTAGATTCTGAGTAACTATCTGCAGGGTGTGCCGTGCGCACCAAAAATTTAGAACGGTGCGCACGGCACACCCTACAAGCATCAATTTCAACCCATTGCATTGAACACTCATACCCATGTCTCAAATCCCCTGGTTAGAAGACGATTTAGAATTCCCTGAACTATCATCAGCACTTGAAGACCCCGACGGCCTTCTAGCGGCTGGAGGAGATCTATCAATACCACGGTTAATAAAAGCCTATCAGAATGGTATTTTCCCTTGGTTTAATGATGATCAACCCATTATGTGGTGGTCACCCAACCCTCGATGCGTTCTATTTCCTGAAAAAGTTCATATTTCAAAAAGCCTGCGAAAAAAACTAAACAAGAATATTTTCACAGTCACATTTAATAAAAATTTCGAGCAGGTTATTTACCAATGTGCAATTTCACGCGAAGCAACAACAGGAACCTGGATAACCGACGAAATGCAAGAAGCCTACATTGCGCTTCATGAACAGGGTGTCGCTCATTCAGTTGAAGTATGGATGAACGATGAACTTGTAGGCGGTCTATATGGACTAGCTTTAGGTCGTTGTTTTTTTGGGGAGTCAATGTTCTCAGCAGCAACCGATGCATCTAAAGTCGCTTTCGTTTACCTTTGCAACCAGTTACGGGAATGGGGTTATGCAATTATAGATTGCCAAGTCGAAAACCCTCATCTATTCACCCTAGGCGCTGAAAATATACAACGCACTGATTTTCAAACTATACTGGAAGATAATATTCATAAAAAACCAGAGCCACACGAATGGTTTTTTAATTGGCGCTGGGTAAAAGGACCGTAAGCTGTGACGAGCCTTAAAACACTTGTATTCTACGCAACACCTGAACATGACTGTAGCTATCTTGAGGGAAAGAAAGCTACCACTATGTTTGTTGACCCTCGCGCAAACATAAGCACTGAACTTTATACTAAATTATCTGCGCTTGGTTTTCGTCGTAGTGGTGATCATTACTACCGTCCACATTGTACAGACTGCAATGCTTGTACGGCAGTAAGATTACCCGTTAATCTGTTTACACCAAGCAAAAGCCAAAAAAGAAATATTAAAAAAAATATCGGGCTTGAAACTTCTATTACGCCACCTGAATTTTACCAGCATCATTACAACTTATATGAAAAGTATATTTCTACACGCCACGCTGATGGCGATATGTACCCACCCACTGAAGAGCAATATCGGTCATTCCTTGTAGAGTGCAACCCAAGTACGTTTTTTCTTGAATTCAAATATAAAGGTGAAGTGATAGGCGTATCAGTAATTGATGAACTAGATGATGGTTTATCAGCTGTGTACACCTATTTTGACCCTGCAATATCAAGCCGAAGCCTAGGGGTTTATTCTATTTTATGGCAAATAGAAGAATGTAAACGACGATCTTTAGATTATCTTTACCTAGGATACTGGATTGAAAATTGTAGAAAAATGGAATATAAGACTCAATACCGCCCCTTAGAGCTCTTTGTAGATGGCCAGTGGACGCGATTTACTAATTAATGCACAAATATTTTGCCTATTAGCATTATTTAAGGCAGAATAGCGCACTTTTCAAGCAGTGGTTAATTTGACCCTTGCTTATGACCGAATTGTTAAAGAGGTTTTTGCTCAATGGCGAAAGAAGATGTGATTGAAATGGAAGGGACTATTATCGACACCCTTCCAAACACCATGTTTCGTGTAGAACTTGAAAATGGGCATGTTGTAACGGCTCACATCTCTGGAAAAATGAGAAAGAACTACATTCGAATTCTTACTGGTGACAAGGTTAAGGTTGAACTAACACCTTATGACCTAAGCAAAGGACGCATCACATATCGTGCGCGTTAATGCTTAACTCGTAAAGAGTGCTTAGAAAGAAAAGATAGAAAAAAGGGTGCTATATGCACCCTTTTTTATTGCTTATAATTTGCTAGCTAGGCTGGAACTGATTCATAATCAAAAGCAATCTCACCATCACGTACAGTAATAAATACATCACCGCCCGCCTCTGATAATTCGCCAAATAGAATTTCTTCAGCTAATGGTTTCTTAATGACTTCTTGTATTAATCGAGCCATTGGTCTCGCACCCATCTTCGGATCGTAGCCCTTATCAGCCAGCAACGACCTTGCTTCATCATCAACATGCAGAACAACATTCTTATCATCAAGTTGAACTTGCAGCTCAGTTAAGAACTTATCTACAACATGAGTGATAGAACTCTTAGCCAGTGGAGCGAATTGAATAATGCCATCTAGCCTGTTTCTAAATTCAGGCGTAAATACCTTATTAATAGCTTCCAAACCATCAGTACTATTATCTTGCTCACTAAAGCCAATAGAACGACGACTTAATAGCTCCGCCCCCGCATTGGTAGTCATCACAAGAATAACATGTCGGAAATCTGCTTTACGGCCATTATTATCCGTTAAGGTGCCATGATCCATTACCTGCAATAATAAATTGAACACTTCTGGATGTGCCTTTTCAATTTCATCAAGCAACAACACGCAATGAGGTGTTCTATTTACTGCTTCTGTAAGCAAGCCACCCTGATCAAAGCCAACATAACCCGGAGGTGCGCCAATTAACCTGGAGACCGTGTGACGCTCCATATACTCAGACATATCAAATCTAACTAACTCAATGCCCAGCACTTTAGCTAATTGATTAGTGACTTCTGTTTTACCCACCCCTGTAGGGCCAGAAAACAGAAAAGCACCATCTGGCTTCTCAACTGATTTAAGACCTGCTCTAGCCAACTTAATAGCCGTAGATAATGATTCAATAGCCGGATCTTGCCCAAACACAACCATTTTCAGGTTACGCTCAAGATTACGCAATTGATCTTTGTCCGACGTTGATACACTCTTAGGCGGAATTCGGGCAATGGTTGCAACTATATCTTCTATGGTTTGCACGCCAATCACTTTCTTTCGCTTGCTCGCAGCCTTTAAACGCTGACTAGCGCCTGCCTCATCAATTACGTCAATTGCCTT
>ENA-OSET01002760-OSET01002760.1-sediment-metagenome-genome-assembly--contig:-NODE-2760-length-16662-cov-31.732590_pt1 | contig 16662 bp, 14 predicted proteins | sample MGYA00237882_ERZ534229 | MGnify/ENA primary metagenome ERZ534229 (study PRJEB26408, sample SAMN06266212) | sediment metagenome | isolation source: Hudson Canyon methane seep mesocosm | place... | reverse complement strand
TGACTACTTGAATATAAGCTATTTTAACCAACGACTGACCAACCTAAAACCAAGCCACTCAACATGCCCAAGCTAAAGCTCATCAAAAAACAACACATTTGGCTACCCACAATACCTGGGCTGATTCTGATTAGCATTACTTGTATCGCGATGATTATTTTCATTATCAACAACCTAGCCAACTACCTAGCGCAGCAACAGCCCATAAACAAAGGTATTTTAGTAGTAGAAGGCTGGGTAAGCGAACAAACACTTTTACAAGCAATTCATAGCTATAAAACTAACCCGTATCAACAAATTATCACCACAGGTGGGTTAATTAAAGGCAGGCGACAAAGCGAATACAAAAGCTATGCTGACTCAGCCGCAGCTTTCATGCTAAAAAATGGCATTAAGCAACCAGAAATAACTAGCCTACCCACACCCGACTCAGCCCAAAACCGAACTTTTCTAAGTGCGGTTATTGTAAGAGACTGGTTAATAAAGAAAAAAAATAATACACAGACTATTGATGTGGTCTCAGAAGGCGTACATGCAAGAAGAACACTAACTTTATACCAAATGGCTTTTGCAAATAAGAGGGGTATTGGTATCATGGCAGGAAAAGCAGAACAATATCTGTTAGAGTCTTGGTGGCAAACAAGCGCAGGTATTAAAACAGTGATAAGTGAAGTGGTCGGGTTAGTTTGGAGTGTGTGTTGTTTTTACCCAGGCGAATATCAGTCTCATGAAGAGAAGTGGGGAGATTGATGGTCATGTAGTGGAGTTTTAAATTGATGTTTTGCCCTTAAGTACAGTATATAAAAAACGGCTAACAACATAAAATAATCTACGGTTAGATAAAATATTTTAGTAAGTTTAATACCTTAATTCTTAAGGAGAATGGTATGAAAAATTTTATAGTGGCTTTTGCTGTTAGTGTAGTGTTGCTATCCTGCACAACAGACCAAAGCAAGAAGCTCGATGTAGTTGGGCAGATAAATCAAGATATGATAAAAAACCCTTCGGCTGCTGGTGGTACAAACTATTATGTTTGTGATGATGGCGATGATGCTAATAATGGGCTAAGTGAGGAGACTCCTGTTCAGTCAGTTGCTAAAGCTTTAAGCTTGTTTAACAGAATGGATGCAGGGAGTTCGTTATTATTTTGTCAAGGCGGTGAATTTCCGGTGAATGAGGTAGCGTATATCAGCAATACGAATTGTGATAGAGATAATCGTTGCTTTATAGACTCTTATTATTCGTTGACTAAAAACTCAGCAGAGATGCCTCAAATTTATAAAGGAGCTGCATCTGGAGCACTTATTCAGTTTACGGATAGTGGTGGGGCAGATCATGATGAGGGGTACGCCATAAAAAACGTAGCGCTTTCAGGAGATGGTCAAAAAGCAGCTTTTTTCTTTTTTAATGATGTGGATGATGTCTTAATAGAAAATGTTTCATTACAAAATTTTGTACGAATTGCGTGGGTTGATTCAGGAAAGGATCCATACGAAGGTGCTGACCTTATTAATGAAAGACTTGTTTTTAGTAATATTACTTTGAATAAAGTTTCAGAGATTTTCGCTGGCCCACAGATGGATAATGCGACAATAGAAGGGCTTAATGATGTTTCTAATTCAGCGGCTCTTATGTTACCATCTGGTGATTTACCAACAGAGTATTATGTTTGTGATGATGGGAGTGATGAAAATAATGGAACGAGTATTTTTCACCCGTGGGCAAGCCTTGATTATGCGATAGAAAAATTTGCTGATATGCCGGCATCTTCGTCTATATCATTCTGTAATGGTGGTGAATTTAATTCATCTTTTCGCAACATTGTAAACTATAACTGCCGTGCTGATGCAAAATGTGAATTTAAATCTTATGTATCCCCAACAAAAATTTCAGATCAAGCACCTATAATATATGGCGATAGTAATGGCGCTTTCAATTTTCAGGATTCTGGTGCCTCAGATCACGATGAAGGCTATAAGTTGTCAGATTTGGTTTTAATGGGAATGGCGGGTACGGGGACTGGGGTTTTAATACTAAATGATGTTGATTCAATTGAGATTGATAGTATTGTGATTGATGGGTTTGCAAAAGGCATTTATATAAGGAATTCAGATAATAATAACGCTGGAAGTGATGGAATAAGTACAGATGTTGTTATAAAAAATTCTATTATTAAAAATAATTCAGATCAAGGAATACTGGCAGGTGCAGATAACTTGCTCATTCATAATAATAAAATTTACAATAATGGTTATGAAAAAGCAGTTTATTTACATAATTTATATATATCTTCACATCATAATAAAAACATAGTAATTTCAAATAATAAATTAAGTAAAAATGCATCAGTTGATGGGCAGTGTAAGGCAGTTTCTTTAGTTGTGCACGGGAAAGTTGATGGGTTAACTATTATTAACAATGAAATATCTGAAATTGAAGGAGAAGGGCATGGTTTATGTTGGGGGATAGCAGTTGATACAGGCTATCCACGAGTGATAGAAGAATTTAGGAATGTAGTAATTGAAAATAATGTAATAACCAATGTAGGTGGAATCGGCATAGGGTGCACATCATGTGTCAACGCATCTATTAAAGGTAATGTTATTAATCATTCGGCTTCTGTGGTTTTTCAGGGGATTAGAATTCCTTCAAAGAAATTAGATGATGGCGATATTCGATCAGATAATGTAAGTATTATAAATAATGAGTTTTATTTACTGGATGCCAATGATGAGTTTAATAAACAGGCGCTGGCATTAGATAATGTAGACCCATCTACGACAATTATTGTAGAAAATAATTATATACATTAGGGGCGTTAAGTGAAGGTTGGAGGTAAATAAAGTATTATATTTTTAAGATTTCACTGAAAATTATGAGTGATTTTACTTCCGAAAAGCCGTAGTGGCACACTAGATTTCATCTACCTTCTATTTTTATAGTAAAGGTAGGTGATTTTTTTTGATAACCCTATTATTGTTTAAATTTTTTATTTTTCTTCAGAAATAGAGCGTTTTAATATAGGTATTTTATAATATGCCAGAAAACATAAGTGCTCTTATTTATATTTTAATCTTAAGTACAGGAATACTTTATAGTATTCAGTCTTTAGTAAATAAAATTAAGCTAGGCAGCCAATTAAATTTACTAAAAAAACCTTGGTATGTTATTACTTGCTTAGGTTTTTTAGTTACTAACTACTGGTTATTCTTATCAATAGTTGGTATTTATTTAAAGACAGTAATGCCAAAAAATACTGAGCAGAAAATAGCGCTATTTGTATTTTGTGCTTTAATTATGCCATCATTATCAGTTGAAATTCCAGGTTTTATAGGTATAAACCATTTTGGAAGAATGAATTGGTATCGTTTTTTAATTTTTATTGTTTTACTTCCTGAATTTCTTTCATTTATAAATAGTCCTAAATTTAGTTTTTCTAGTCATCATTCAGATAAATATGTTTTAGTATTATTTTTCTGTCTGGTAATTTTAGATTCATTAAGAACACCCAGTATTACAGATGCAATACGTGTGGCTTTGTATCGTGGTGTTGATATTATAGTTCCTTACTATGTAGTGAGTAGAGGCCTGAAAACAAAAGATGATATTAGGCGAGTTTTATTTTCACTTTTTGTAGCTCTATTAATAGCCTCTTTACTTGCAATTTTTGAAGTTCTAAAAGATTGGCATTTTTATAATAAAGCGATTAATAATTTAGGGATTATGAGAAATGAACATGTTAGGAATTATAAATATAGGGCTGGTTTTTTAAGGGCTAGTGGTGCTTATGGCGGAATACCGTTAGGCTGCTTGCTTGGAGGGGCCTTTTTTTACACATATTATTTGTTTGTAAAAATTAAGGATTCAAAGCTGGCATTTGTATATATATTTTTAATGACTGGTTTGCTTGCCACATTGTCACGGGGACCCTGGGTTGCTTTTTTTATATCATTAGTCGTGTTTTTTATTTTGCAGAAAAAGACTGTATATATATTGGTTCAGGTTCTTGTTGTGTCTATTGTTGTTAGCTTAAGTCCAGTAGGTGACAAATTTATCTCTCTATTACCTGGAGTGGGTGATGATACAGGAGGAACAATCTCATATAGGCAAGATTTATATGAAGCTTCACTTGAGGTAATATCGGATAATGTTTGGTTTGGCTCGGGCACTTTTTTGAAGCACGCTAAGATGCAACATTTACGTCAAGGGGAAGGAATCATTGATATTGTAAATACTTATTTACAGGTGGCTCTAGAATATGGTGTTTTTTCGTTAGGGTGCTTCTTAGCAATACTGATACTTCCTTTTTTTCGTTTGTATAGGCTATCAAAAGTTAAACAATATAGTGCGGAGGAACGAATGCTTTGTTATGTTCTTATTGCAGTAATGGTACAAATTATCATAACAATGGCAACAGTAAGCTCATTGGGAGGGGGAGTTATTATTTTTATTATGTGGGTATTGGTTGCAGTAGCTAATGCATATATAAATATTTTGACATCTAAATCGAGTGACATATATAAGCAAGTAACGGTAAAATAATTTACATGGAAAGAAAAAAAATTGTTATTGCGAGTTTTTGGGTTGTCGGTGCTTTCGGGCTTAGCCAAGTATTAAGGCTGGCTAGTAATTTGGTTGTAACGCGACTATTAGAGCCTGAACTGTTTGGTCTTATGGCGATAGTATTTGTTATTATGCATGGCCTAGCAATGTTTTCTGATTTGGGCCTTTGGGCCTTTGTAGTCAGGCATAAAGAGGCTATTAATAAAGAAATGCTTGATACTGTGTGGACTATACAGGTTATTCGAGGCTGGGTTATCTTTGTTTTAATTGCCTTTTCTGCTTTTCTTATTTGGGTAGGAGAGGTTTATTGGGACTATAAATTATATGGTATTTATGGTGATGATAAGTTTCCTGTAATTTTACTTATTGCAAGTATAGTGCCTGTATTAGCCGGTTATAAAACAATGGCTCCAGCGCTCGAAAGTCGTAAATTAAAAAGAGGAAAGTTGGAGTTAGTTGAGCTAGTGGCACAGGTAAGTGCGGCAATAGTTATGATTACTTGGGCGTGGTTTAGGCCGACTATATGGGCTTTAGTTTCAGCTGGTATTGTTTCTGCAGTGGTACGATTGTCGTTAATCTATTTTTTCTTTCCACTTAGGCACCATTTCAAATGGAATAAAAAAATAGTGGCAGAGGTGTATGATTTTGGGAAGTGGATAGTTTTTGCATCGGTATTAACCTATATTGCAGGACAAGGAGATAGGTTGTTTTTTGGCGCATCAATTACTGCTACTCAGTTAGGGATCTATAGTGTTGCTTTTATGTTGGCGAACACGATTAATTCAATAATGAACCAGTTGGCGACGAAAGTTTTATTTCCCGTATTTAGTGGCCTAGTACATGGTGAGCGTACTATTTTAAAAAAAGCGTATTACAGTGCTCGATTAAGGCTGGATATTGTGACATTTTCTTTGGCGGGAGTACTACTCGCGATAGCGCCTGTTATTATTGAATTTTTATATGATGAGCGGTATTATGAAGCTGGTTCAATGTTGCAGATATTAGTTTTTTCAATTATTGGCTCTGCATTTTCTATTACTGCTCTAGAGTGTTTATCAGCGCTCAGCATTACCAAGGTACGAATGCAAGTCATGCTGGTTAGAAGTCTGGGGTTGCTAATAGGGCTCCCTGTTTGTTTTTCTTTGTATGGTTTTTATGGCGCGCTCTGGGTTGTTGCTACCAATATTTGGTTGGGGCTTCCTTTGATCTTTTGGGTTATGTATAAACAGAGCGTGTTATCTTTACTTTCTGAAATCAAAGCCATACCCCTGTTTATTTCGGGATATTACTTAGGAATACTATTGGTTAATGGGTTATGAATATAGAAAAAAAATATAGTGTGCAAACAAAAAAAACGTTAGATACACCTATTTTTATTGTAGGTTGCCCACGTAGCGGAACGACTTGGTTACAGCGTTTGGTTATTTCACATTTTGATATTTGTGGTGGGCCTGAGTCTGGTTTTTTTCAACAATTTTGGTCTGTATTGGAAAATTTACGTTGGATACCTTCTGATAATCGGGATTTATGGTTATTGGAGTACTGGAAAAAAGATGTACTTCAAGCGAGAATATATAGTTTATATTTAGAGACTTTTGCTGCTTTTGTATACCGGGAGAAAGGGAGAGTTTTTTGCGAAAAATCACCTAATCATGCCCTTAGAATTCTTGATATTCATAATTTACTACCGGAAGCAAAATTTATTCATATTATAAGGGATAGTCGTAGTACGGTTGCCTCATTATTGGCGGCTTCACGTGGTTGGGGGGCTGGTTGGGCGCCTAGTACTGTGCGAGACGCAAGTATTCAATGGCACCGGCATGTTTCGCAGGCACGTAAACAGGGGCAAGCGCTTGGAGGTGAGTATTATATGGAAATCCATTATGAAGATTTAAAGCAAAATACTGAACAGGTTTTAGCAAAGGTCTATGATTTTATCGGTGTGGAGTGCAGTGAGATACTTTTGCAAGAAATAGTAGCTGAGCAAGATTTTGATAAGCAAAAGGCAAAAGGAGGAACACGCTTTAGTGTAGGGTTAGCGAAACCTGAACCAAAAGGTTTTTTTAATAAAGGGCAAGTTGATAGCTGGAAAAGTGATTTAAGTCTTTGGGAGTTGATGGTTACTTGGCGATTTACTAGAAAGCTAATGAGCGAATGTGGTTATAGTTGGGAAGGGTTAAAAAACGATGTTTGACAAAGTATTACTGAGTGTTCTAATGCCCGTTTATAATGCTGAGCTATATCTAGCTGAAGCAGTTGAGAGTATTTTAAATCAAACGTTTTCAGAGTTTGAGTTTATTATTATTGATGACGGCTCAACAGATAAGTCATTAAGTGTATTGCGAAGTTATGCTGAGCAGGATGAACGTATTAAGCTAGTCACTAGAGAGAATAAAGGAATTGTTACTACGAGGAATGAGCTGTTGAGCTTGGCGCGTGGAAAGTTTTTTGCAATTATGGACTCAGATGATATTTCATATCCCGAAAGACTGAAGAGGCAATTAGGAGTTCTTGAGAAAAAAGAAAAGTGCCTGATTGTTGGTTGTCGTGATTTATTGATTGATCCAGAAGGCTTACCTATTACGGATATTAATAAGTATCAATATCATAAAGACGTGGATGCCGCTAATTTAAAGTTTAATGTCTTTCAAACATTGAATAGCTATATGGCAGTTACAGAGGTAGTGCGAGCAATTGGGGGGTATCGTAATGATGTTATATATGCTGAAGACCGGGATATTTTTTTAAGGTTAGCTGAAATTGGGCAAATATATGTTATGCCTGATGTGCTGTACGCATACAGGCAACACTATACTAATACATGTCTATTAAAGCGGAATGAAATTACAAGAAATGTATTTCGTGTTGTAAGTGATGCTTATGTAAGACGTGGTTTAGATGTGAATTCTATAGAGCATCAGCTAGAAAATAATGTTGGATGCATGAGTGAACTCCATTTATTTAGTGTATGGGGATGGTGGGCATTAAAAGCAGGTAATATAAAAACAGCTTATAAATATGCCATAAAATTAGTTTTTAAGGATACTTTTTCTATAAATACTTGGCGTCTAATTTTTTGTACCTTACGAGGGTATTAGGCATGTTAAATAAGAAGCTTATTGTTGCGTATTTCTCCCCTGGGTGGCCATTAAAAGATTACCCAAATGGAATTGTTGCTTATATTCAAAATATAATACAGGGGTTTAGCCTGCAGGTTCAGGCTGTTATTTTTACAAATAATTTGTCATTAGTAAAAACAGATAATACAGTTGTAGGATTATCGCAATTATGGAAGGAGAGTGCTCTTGTTATCAGGTTATGTGATAAAGCGCTTTCAATATATTTAATACCGCAATACTTTAAGGTAAGGTTACAGGGGTATAAGGATAAAAAGTTCTATCAGACAATAGTTGTGGCACTAGAAAGCTTAAATATCGCGGCAGATATTTTGGAGGTTGCAGAGTCATTTGGTGTTGCAAAGTATTTAGTCAATGAGATAGATATTCCTATTATTACTAGGCTACACGGTCCTTGGTTTATTATTGGGCCATATATGAATTTAGATGGGAATTATATATATAAAGCACGTATAAAAGCTGAAGGTGAGGCAATTAAACTTTCTGATGGTATTACAGCTCCTAGTCTTGATGTGCTAAATAAGGTTCGAGATTTTTACGGTCTTTCTTTACTTGATGCACTAGTGATTCCCAATTCAGCTCCAGTTGTTTTAAAAGAAAATCAATGGCAATATGAAGTCGATAAAAAGCAAACTATTCTTGTGGTTGGTCGTTTTGATTTGGTGAAAGGTGGAGATCTTGCGTTAGATGCTTTTCGTATTGTTGCAGGCAGTAATATGGATGTAGAGCTTCTATTTGTGGGGCCAGATAGGAGTGTAATTATTGAGGGTGTAGCTTATTCATTTAATGAATATATTGATACTTTTATTCCAGAGAAAGTAATTAAGGAGCGCATTAAGTTTTTAGGGCAGTGTAGTATTGAGGATGTTTATAAATTAAGGAAAAATACATCAGTTACGCTTATGCCTTCAAGGTACGAGACATTTTCTATTTCATTAGTCGAGGCTCTTTCAGTAGGTAGTCCTGTGGTTGCTTGTAATGTAGGAGGTGTTAAGGAAATTTTAACTAATGACTTTAATGGTTTACTTGCAGAGCCTGAGTCAGCAGAAAGTATGGCTGAAAAACTATTGTACTTATTAGGCTGTCCAGAAAAAATGCAGTTTTTTTCAAAAAATGCAATAAGAGATAGTGCTGAGAGGTTTTCGCCTAGTATTGTCGCAAAGCAAACTGAGGCTTATTATAAGCAGGTTATAACAAGGAGTAAGAGATGATTAATTTAATAAACCCTATAGAGCGTGACGAGTTTAGAAAAAAATTATTAGATACTAAACCTTTTCCTTACTTTTGTATTGATAATTTTTTGGATGAGGACTTTGCTAATGAAATCTATGCTGCATTTCCTTCATACATAGAGGCGCAAAGTTTAGGGAGGGAGTTCGTGGCGGTAAATGAAAAACGAAAAGTTCAAATTACTGACTCATCAAAGTTTCCTCCTGCAATTAAAAAATTAAGTGATTTATTGGCTTCTGATGAATATGTGAATATGTGGTCTGAATTAACTGGTGTACCTGATCTTATAGCAGATTTAAGCTTAACCGGTGGGGGAGTGCACGAAACAAATTCAGGTGGCCACCTAGATGTGCATGTCGATTTTAATTATCACGATGATATGAAAAGTTATCGCCGCTTAAATATTTTGATATATTTTAATAAGGATTGGAAGGAGGGGTACGGTGGTTATTTGGATGTGTGGGATAAAAATGTCAATAAATGCTATGGCTCTTTTGCTCCAAAATTTAACAGAGCTTGTGGTTTCTTAACAAGTGAAGTTAGTTTCCATGGTGTCACTCCCCTTACTTGTCCGCCTGACGTGATACGAAAATCGTTTGCAACATATTATTATACTAAAGAAATGCCGGAAACTTGGGAGGGTAAAAAGCATTCGACTGTTTTTAAGGCCAGGCCAGATGAGTGGGCTAAAGGGTATATGATGATGCCTACAGAAACTGCTTTCAATAAGGGTAGGCGGATATTTCAAGCATTTAAAGGTAAGCTTAAAAAGATGATGTCTAAGTAAGGTTGTATTAGGGGGCATGTATGGAAAATAAAAAAGAAATTTTATCTCCGGAATATCGTATTGGAAATGGCTGGTTGTATGCGCCTTCTACATATTTAGTTGACTCATTTTCTCCTTTTGTTGAGGAAATATATTTACCTTCTGTTTCTACTCAGCCGGGGGAGTTATCTTTTAACTATATTAAGGATGGAATAGCTCTTTTTAATGCAGTTTCTTACAAGGGAAAGATTAGGGCTAAGTTAAGAAAAGATGAGATTAACTTGAGTGATGATATTGGGCTGGACTTAAGGTGCTACAGCCCGCAAAATGTTGCACATGCTATTATGATTCACCTCCCCATAGCTTTGTGGGCAAAAGGATATTTATTAAGTATTAGAGAGCCGCAACCTGTTCTGATTTTTCCTGAGTCATTACCTAGTTATGTGGCAGATATGTTTGTACTGGCTGGTTTTGAAATATTACTGACTAATGCTAAGGTGACTGGTCGACTATGTATTTATGAATTAGATTTTCTTATCGGCATTAGAGGAAAGATGCCTGATGTTCTTAAAGCAGGGTTAAAAGAGTCCGAGTTTGCTAAAAAAATATTGCAGGCAGGTGAAAAGCACCCCAAAAAAATATTTTTATCAAGAAAGGATACTCGGCGATTAAGGAATGAAGCAGAAATTGAAAAGTATCTGAAAACATTAGGGTATCAAAAAATTTATTTAGAAGAATATTTAATTTTGGATCAAATTGCTTTGGTTTCATTGGCTGATAGCATTGTTGCAGTACATGGGGCCGCCCTCGGCTCATTAGTATTAAGAAATATTTTTGATAAGCCGCCTGTAGAATTAATAGAGATATTTTCGCCTGCACATATGACAAATGTTTATAGGATTATTACACATCAAATTGGAGGAAAGTGGGTGGGAGTTCGAGGGAAGGTATGGTCGAATTTGATTAAGCAGGCTTATGAGTGTGAAGCTGATAAGGTGCGCCAATATTCATTGTCTGATTTTGAGGTATGTTTACTTAGCTTGGAAAAGGCATTATCTAAAATTACTGAAAATTAGGAAAGCGAAGAAGTAAATATTTTAGTCCGTAGTAGGTGGCAGTGAAATTTTGTATTCATAAAAGTGGTTACATATTAGGGGTGAGTTATGAGTTATAAAACGAGTTTAAAGAGTAACTCTTTCGATAAAAAGCGAGTTAAAGATTCGTTAAATACTGTAGGAATTATATTTCCTTGTTATGGTTATGAGAGAGTATCCTATTCTCTGCCTATTAAAGATGTACAGTTTATGCAAGTTCGCTCTTTCCCTCTGCATCGTTTTTTAAAGAGTAATTTTTACAAAAATACACCTATTGTTATTCCTGATAAAGTAGATTTCCTTCATACTTGGAATGCTATTCCCGTTGGTTTCAAACCATTTTTTATCTCGTTTGAAAATGAGCTCCCTCGTTATTTTGGGAAGATATTTGGGTGGCAAAAATCATTAGGTTTTTCTATTCTTAAATCAAACCGGTGCTATGGGATTCTTGCACTAAGTGACGTGGCCGCTGAATTGGCTAGAAAAGAAATGGAGTATAACGGGTATCCTGAAATAGCCTCAAAAATCTCTGTATTTAGAGGTGGGGTTTCAGTTGTTATTGATAAAAAAAAATCACGAAGAATGGTAGGTGGGGTTTTAAAAGTTATTTTTGTTGGCGGTGATATATTTCCTAAAGGGTTCATTCCTGCTTTTAATGCACTACAAAAGCTTGTAGATAGTGAAACTCAAATAGAGCTTACTGTAATTGGCCAATTTAAAAAGGGCGGGTATGTATTGAAAGAGTACTCTCCAGAGCCTAGTGATTGGAATGAACGATTAAAAAGTGCCTCATGGGTTACCCACTATGAGACATTACCTAATGAGGATGTCCTAAAAGAAATGGTGTCGCATGATTTATTAATTTCCCCGTCCTATGATGAAACACTTGGGTGGGCTGTTATTGAAGCTGGGTTACTTGGTGTACCGGCCATTACTACGAATGTTTTTGCCTTACCTGAGCTGGTTAAGCATAATGAATCAGGGTATGTGATTGACCTTAAATTAGGAAAACAGCAAAGGTGGCAAGGGGTCTGGGAGGAGGGGGATGTATTAAAAAGGGAGATTGATGACGCTAATGAATTAATATATCAAGGCGTGATGGAGGCAATTAACTGTATAGTTGGTAGCCCTAAGGTATTAGAGTCTTGGTCTATAAACAGTAAAAAGCATATGACTAATATGTATGATGTTGATATGGCGGCTGAGGAACTTTTACGTATATATCAGAAAGTAGTAAAATAAGGTCGGTATGTATTTGGGACGGTATTATAGATCATAAAATCTATCTCTGTTATGAGCTAAAAATCATCACTTTACTATAGCTTTTATTTTTAGCTATTGAAGGTGGCAATAATGGGTGGCCTTTGCAATTTGGCATTAATTTGGATGAATATGAACTATCAATTATCATTAATTATAAAACACCTTAAATGTTGATTGACTGCCTTGAGACATTATTACCTGAATTACACGGTATTAATACGAAAATTATAGTGGTAGACGATTTTTCTCAATATGGCACGGTGCAATTTATTCAGAAGTGGGCTAGTCGTCAGGCTGTTGGCAATTTAGTTACTTTAGTTGCTTCATCTGAAAATTCTGGATTCTCAGGTGGCAATAATACTGGAATTACTGAGGTAGAGGCAGAGTTTTTCCTGTGTTTTAGCGCGAGCGGAAGTTTTTAAAGAAATTGGGCTGATGGATGATGGCTACTTTATATATTTTGAAGATATTGCTTTTGCTTACCAGATTCAGAAAGCAGGCTGAAAGGCGATGAATGTCCCTGATGCACGTGTAGTGCCTTTGCGGGGAGGGGGGGGCCGTTCGCCTCTTAAGTCTCAAGTGAGGCAACGTAAACGTTTTTCTCGCTATTTTTATGAATCTAGAACGAGATTCTTTTATCAGGTGTATGGGCATTTCGGTTTGTTAATGGCGAATATTTTTTGGACCTTAGGGTATGGGATTTCTTTATTGCGTCCTTGTTATCTTCATCGTTTAAATCGAATATATCAGCTTATCAATGGTGTGATATATGGATTAATTTTTGTCAGCCTTTGAAGAAATAATTCACCTAGATAAATACAGGTAGAGCTGCCCCTTGTAGGGGCACTATATTACAGTAACTTGATTGTACAAAAAGGCAACCATAAAGGATTGCCCTACAGTATTGGATGAAAATGACAAAACCTGATTTTATTATTATGGGCGCGATGAAGTCTGCCACGAGTACCTTGCATGAGCAATTAGCTTTGCAGGAAGGTATCTTTATGACAACCCCTAAAGAGCCTAATTATTTTAGTGATGATACTCAATATGTGAAAGGGGCTGAGTGGTATGACGCCTTATTTTTAGACGCTAATGAAGATGATTTGTGTGGAGAGTCTAGTACGCATTATACAAAGTTACCGGATTATCCTTTAACGGTTAAGCGCATGTCTAATCGACTTCAATCGCCAAAATTAATTTATGTATTGCGTCACCCTGTTGATCGATTAGTGTCGCATTATATTCATCAATGGTCTCAAAATATTATGCGCTGTGATATTAATGAAGCAATTGACCAATATGAGGAGTTAATCGCTTATAGTTGCTATGCTAAACAATTAGCACCGTATATTCAACAGTTTGGGTGTGAAAATATTTTATTAGTTTGTAATGAGGCCATTAGAGAGAATCAGCAATCGCAATTACAACGGGTAGCTGATTTTATTGATTACACAGGTGATGTTGTTTGGGAAAATGATTTGGCTGCTCAAAATATTTCTGAGGAACGTGTTAGAAATTTTAAAGGGTATAAGTGGTTAATTGATTCTAAAGTGATGACTATTTTAAGGCGTATTTTAGTGCCGCAATGGGTTAGAAATAGAGTTAAAAATCAATTAACTATGAAAAAACGGCCTAAAATTTGTGAGAGCCAACTTGAAAAAATCATTACCTTATTTGATAAAGATTTAGGTGCTTTAGGAAAAAAAATAGGCGTAGAATTATCATGTGATTCTTATAAGAAAATTGTTACGAGTCAAAATCTTAACTGGATATTAGGACAGAAAGGTAATTAAACAAATGAAAAAAACGGTCACAGGTATTGCTGCCAGAAATTCATTAGCTTATATAAAAGCTGTTTTTGATTCATATGCGGTAGAGTCGCCTGTTGTTTTATTGCGTTCAGTAAATGATGAGACTAGAAAAAAATTGACTAATGTGACTCAAACTATTGAGCCTAAAAGTGAGTTTGGATGGTTTACAGACTCTTATCAGTTTAGTCATGCTGATTCGTTAGCGCAAGTTTCATTTACATCGGGTACAGAAGGTGAGCCTAAAGGTGTTTTTTTAACGCATTGTGCTTTATCTGATGTAACTCAGCGATTAAATGCTGTTATGGAGGTTGATTCTTCGATTAGTGAATATGTGGGTGTTCCTGCTCATTTTTCTTTTGGTTTGGGGCGTTTTCGTGCAATTTCTGCTGTTGGAGGTAGAGCTTTTTTACCTGAGTTTGGCTTTAATCCATTAGAAATCAGAGATATGTTAAAGGCTGGGGAAATTAATGCTATTTCTGCTGTTCCTACTTTATGGCGTATCCTGTTAAAAAATAAATCAATTTTTGGATCTGAAGTACGTAATGTAAAGTGGATTGAAATTGGAAGTCAATATATGAGTCGTGCTGAAAAAGAGGCGTTAAAATCTCTGTTTTCTAAGGCTATTATTGTGCAACATTATGGATTAACGGAAGCTTCAAGGTCTACTTTTTTAAGAGTTGATGAAGTAAATGGGGGCAAATTAGAGTCAGTGGGTACGGTTGTTGGCGAAACGGAAATAAAGATTTCTGCAGCAGGTCATATTTGTGTGCGAGGAAAGCATGTTGCAAAGACTTTATTAGTTCAGGGAAAGCATGCTGCTAACGTTGATGATACAGGTTGGTTACACACAAATGATTTGGGGCGAATAGAAGAAGGTTATCTTTATTATGAAGGCAGGGCTGATGATTTAATTAATTGCGGGGGTATTAAGTTATCTCCTGATGCTTTAGAGCGTGATATATGTGATGAATTAATGATAAAAAGTGGCCTTGCTATCGCAGGTTTTGAAAATGAAATGACTGGGCAAGGTGTTTTAGTCGTTTGTGAAGCTCATTGTGATTTTGATAAACAGGAAGTGATTAATATAGCTACAAGTGTTTTAGTTAATTATGGAATCAATAATAAGCATATTTTAAAGCTATTTACCTTAGATAAATTTCCTATTACGGCAACAGGGAAGGTGCAGAGAAAGGAAATAGCTAAACTCTATGAGCAACATGCTTTAGGTGAAGATGAAAGTATTTTGACTGTGGGGTGTGAGTTAGATGATATTGATGAAAGTAATCCAAGTAATGTTAAACCCACAGAAAATGAGGTGTTAGTACGGTCGATTTGGCAGCAAGTTTTATCGGTTAAGCATTTGGATTTAGATGCAAATTTTTATCAATTGGGCGGGGATTCTTTGACGGCGATTAGTGCTGTTGTAGAAATAGAAAAAATGGATAATGTTCCTGCGCAAGTTTCTAAGGGTTTATTACAGGGATTGACTGTTAGAGAGGTCGCTAAACAATTAGCGAATACTGATAGCAATATTCGTCATCAGCATAAAATAACTACGCCTGAAATTAAAGCAGGTATGACGATTAATATCGTTCGAGGATTTTTAGTTTTATTTGTTATTTTAGCACACTGGTCGGGAGGTATTTTGGAGAGATTACCCTCTAGCTTAGACTTCCTTGCTATTATTTTTGCACCTGCATTTTCAATGGGGACTCCCGGTTTTTCTATTATTTATGGTGTTGGGGCAGGATTTTCCATGTATTCGATTTATCAGTCGGATCCTATTCGGCTCAAAGGTATTTTACATAAAACTGTGTTACTTTTAGTGGGAGGGATTGTAACGTTAGCAGTGGTTAATTTTGGGAAAGCGGTTACAGTTGTTGCTGAGGTCACTTTCACTCACTTTACAAATTCATTTTATTCCGTTCTTACTTATTATCTATTAATTTCACTGACGCTTTATTTTTGGTTTGGTATTATTTCACGCTTTAAATCTCCGGCTGTATTTAGTTTGTTTTTAGCTATTGTGTTTTATACGTTACATACTTTTTTAATTCGTGATATTGGGATGAATACAGCAGAGGGTATTGTCGAGTTAATTAAATTGTTATTTACTGCTAAATATTCATATTTCTTAATGCTAACAGGTACTATGATTGGTATCTCTATAGGAATTTTTACACGTCGATTGATTGATAATAGAGAGCCATTGAGTATTTATTTTGTAATAGGTTCGGCTGTTATGATTTTTGGGGTTGTGCTTTCGGTTCATGCTGGTGATGCTGGCAATTGGTTTTCTTGGCCAATTCGATATAATTATATCTGGCGCTGGATGTTTTATGTTGGTGTAATTCTGCTTATGATGGCTACGGTTGATAAACTATTACATAGATATAGTGAGTTTAAAGTAAGTATTAAATTTATATTTCAGTTTTTTTCTGTAGTAGGTCTTTTGGCTTTTCCTTTGTTTATTACGCATGAAATGGTATTGCCGATTAAGATAATATTAAACTCTTATGGTGTTCCTGCCGGGTTGTCGCTAATGATTCCTATGTGTTTATTTTTGGTCAGCACTTTTTTTATGTTTAGGAAAGTCTATCGAGTGAGTTTTTTGTAGTAGGTGCAGTATTATGATGAATAAAAAAATTGCTGCGGTTGTTATCGGCCGTAACGAAGGTCAACGTTTAGTGACTTGTCTTGAGTCTTTGCTCAATCAAGTCGATTATATTGTTTATGTAGACTCAGGTTCTTCTGATAATAGCGTTTATGAGGCTGAATCAAGGCAGGTAGACTGT
>ENA-OSET01002758-OSET01002758.1-sediment-metagenome-genome-assembly--contig:-NODE-2758-length-16665-cov-3.231915_pt1 | contig 16665 bp, 9 predicted proteins | sample MGYA00237882_ERZ534229 | MGnify/ENA primary metagenome ERZ534229 (study PRJEB26408, sample SAMN06266212) | sediment metagenome | isolation source: Hudson Canyon methane seep mesocosm | place: USA:Hudson... | reverse complement strand
ACCCAATGGTGACGATCAGTGTTGCGAAGCAGCAGGGTAGCAATGCCGTACATGTTGCATCCGATGTGCACGCGGTGATAGCGGAGTTAAAAGGGCAACTATTACCAAAACATATTCATGCCGAAGTGCTACGGGATTACGGTGCAACTGCAAATGAAAAGGTTGATAATTTAAGCTCGAGTCTGGCGTTTGCAGTATTCACGGTGGTGGTTTTTATTGCTGTGTTTCTGGGTTGGCGACCTGCGTTGGTAGTGGGTATTGCGGTGCCTATAAGTTACGGGGTGACTTTGGCGCTGGATATGGCATTTGGCTACACCATCAATCGCGTCACTTTGTTTGCATTAATCTTGTCACTCGGATTATTGGTAGATGACCCGATTACAGGTGTCGATAACATTGAGCGCTTTCTGCGAAAAAAAATATTACCTGGGGATAAAGGAGGGGCTGTTTCAATTGGCGATAAAATTGTCGCTGCAATTACTGAAATTAGAATCCCTTTGGTGATGTCGACGATCACGATCATTCTGGCTTTTATCCCCTTAGCTTTTATTACCGGGATGATGGGGCCGTATATGGCGCCGATGGCTTTTAATGTGCCTGTGAGCGTAGTGACCAGCACTTTGGTGGCATTTTTGGTTACGCCATGGCTGGCTTCAAAAATTCTTCGGTCTTCGCCTTCTTTGCAAGCCTGTAACGAGGTTGCAGAATCTGACAGCGCTCTGTTAAAAGCCTACCGAACCTTGTTGCAACCTTTGCTTGATGATCGATGTAAAGCAAAATGGCTATTGTGGGCTGTGTTGGCTTTGTTTGTTGCGGCCGCGATGTTGCCTGTGCTGAGGCATGTGCCACTGAAACTATTGCCCTTTGATAACAAAAATGAGCTACAAGTTATCGTTGATATGCCCGAATCGGCGACGCTGGAGCAAACTGCAAGTACGGCCAAGCAAGTATCACAGATTGCGCGTCGTTTGAGTGAGGTCCAGGTAGTTGCTAGTTATGTTGGTTTGCCGTCACCTGTCGATTTTAATGGCATGGTGAGACATTATTATCATCGATCAGCGCCGTATCTGGCTGATCTTCGTATTACCTTGGTTGATAAGGGCCTACGAGAGCATCAATCTCATGGTGTTGTACTGCGTTTGCGTGAATTGCTTAAGCCTTTGAATGTTGATGGTATCAACCTTAAAGTTGTAGAAGTTCCACCTGGGCCGCCAGTTCTAAGTACTTTAGTCGCTGAAGTGTATGGTTCTACATTCACGCCCTATAGCGAGTTAAGAGGCGCAGCTCAACTCGTCAGACAGCGTCTTGAGCGAGAGCCTATGGTGACCGAAGTCGACACTTCTGTTGAATCTGACCAACAGCGTTTGCGTTTTATTACCGATAAACAAAAAGCCGCGCTTTCCGGAATTTCCACTGACGATATACGACAAACTTTGCTGATGGCGAACCCTGGTTATCACGCTGGGTATTTACAGTTTGAACGAGAGGCAAGGCCGTTACCCTTGGAATTGCGCTTGCCTTTGTCTGAGCGATCTTCTATCAGCGATTTACAGCGTCTATCTGTTAGAGGTCGTGCCGGTATTGTTCAGCAAAATACTCGTAATGGGCTAGAGGCGGCCTCACAACCCTTGGTCGCGTTGGGCGAGTTGGGCGAATTTGTTACTTTGCCTGCCGATAAATCGATACATCGTAAAGATCTTCAGCCCGTGGTCTATGTGAGTGCAGAGCTCTCAGGCCGAACGCCAGCTGAGGTTATTGCTGATGTAAACGCTGACTTGGGTAAACCTATTGGCGATATTAATGATCGGCACTTTCGCAATTTTCTGACCCCTGGAGCCGGTGATGGTTGGCAGTTGCCACATGACATTGACGTGAAATGGAGTGGAGAGGGTGAATGGAAAATTACAGTAGATGTATTTCGGGATATGGGGTTGGCCTTTATGTTTGCCTTAGTCGGCATTTTCATCGTACTGAAACTACAAACGGCATCGACCAGTCTGACTCTGATTATCATGTCAGCCATTCCCTTAACCATTATCGGTATTATGCCGGGTTTCGCGATCCTCAACCAGTTTGGTGAGCGACAAATAGCGGGTGCACCAGACCCTGTACTGTTTACCGCAACAGCGATGATAGGAATGATCGCACTAGCAGGGATTGTGGTTCGAAACTCATTAATTTTGGTAGAGTTTATTACGCAGTCTCGTCGTCAAGGTATGGCGATTAAAGAAGCTTTGATTCAGGCAGGCGCCGTTCGGATGCGCCCGGTGTTACTCACCGCTGGAACCACGATGCTGGGTAATATGGTGATTATTCTAGATCCCGTATTTAGTGGTTTAGCCTTGGCGATTATGTTTGGCATCGTTGCATCAACACTATTTACATTACTTGTTGTTCCGGTGGTTTACATGTTGGTTTTTGATACTGAAAACATAAAGGTCAAAAAATGAAAAAAGTTTCTTTCAAGTGGCTGGCATCACTCGCGAGTATTGCTGTTCTGATGCTGATGGTCGGTTGGATGGCCGGTTTGTTTACTGACAAAATAACACCGGGTACTACGCCTATCCTTAAGGTAGATACCTCTCAGGCAATTGCAGTGGTGAAGTTGGACCAGCCGAGCTTTGAGCCGGCCCCTGCTAGTATTCAGGCCAAACAAGCCTCGGTTATTTCATCACGTATTCTGGCTCGAGTTGATAAAGTTCATGTACGTGCGGGTGAAATAGTCAAAAAAGGCCAATTGTTGGTTGAGCTTGAACAGGATGATTTAAAAGCACGTGTTTCGCAGGCGAAAGCGCAGGTTCGTTCAGTAAAAGCACGTTTGAAAGAAGCGCAACAGGCACTAGTTCGAGCCCAAGAATTGAACGCCAAAGGACTGTTGGCTAATGCTGACCTAGAAAAATCACAGGCAAATTATGATGCTTTGGCAGCGTCACTCAGCACGATAAACCAAAGTGTTCTTGAGTCTGAAAGCGCCTTGGGTTTTGCTCAAATTCGTTCGCCAATGAACGGCATAATTGTCGATCGTTTTGCGGAACCTGGCAGTATTGCTCAACCAGGAAAACAACTGCTCTCTCTATACAATCCTGAGTCGGTTAGGGTGGAAGCCAATATTCGGGAAAAGCTAGCCTTGTCTTTGGCGCTGGGTCAGAAGCTACAGGTGCTGATTCCCGCTACTGAGCAATGGCTTGATGCTGAAATTGAAGAGCGGGTACCGGCTGGAAACCCAGGATCAAGAAGCTTCTTGATAAAAAGCCGTTTGTATCAGACGCAAGGTTTGCTTCCAGGCATGTATGCGCGTTTGATGGTGCCTTCTGGAACAGAATCTGTGTTGTTAATCCCAGAGGGGCGAGTCGCCAGAGTCGGGCAGCTTGATGTAGTTTGGGTGGCTAACCATGATCATATAGAGCGTCGTTTCATTCGAGCAGGAAAAAAACACGAGAACGGTTTGCTTGAAGTGGTTTCTGGTTTGAAGGAGGGGGACATGTTGTTACCAATACCCATAGACAACTAATTGACTCAACTTTGTTTATGTCTAATGACACGCACCTTTCTCCTGAGAAATAGTTTCAGCTATTAGCAAGCGTATCTCAAAGCACGCATGTCTGTATTGTTCTTAATCAATCTATTTGCACTCTCTAACCGTCCTTTTTATTAAAGGTGTATTTAATTTGCATCTTTAATAAAAAGGAGTAAGCTTTATTTTGTTTAAGCATCAAGTTAAACATATCTATAGCGTAATTCTATGTTTTGAAAGCAATTAGAGGTATTAATATATGTCTAAGGAAGTAGCAGAAAAAACTGAACAAGGTAGAAAACTCATTGAGCAACAGCGTTTACAATGGAAGTCCGTTATCTATGGTGAAACCGATGTTAATATTGCAAGGTTTAAGCGTCAAATTGCTAGATATGGTCGTATAAAGGTTTAGTGATAATTGCATGCTTTATGCTTTTTGATTTCCAATTGATTAGCAGCATTACTGCCGAAATTAACTATTCAAATTACTCAATATCATTATGCTGAAGTTAAGTAATAGATCTAAACTTACCTATAATATAATCGCCTTACTTATTCTTGGGTTGTTATCGTCAACGGCAGTTTCATATTTCCACGTTAAACAAAATTTACATAATGCTGTGCATAATGAATTATCGTTAAAGGCTAGTGCTGTCGCTATTAAGTTGAGCTCATGGTTAGAGGATAATCTGGCCTTAGTGGAAAACTTTGCCAAAACGCTTTCAAGTAATCATATTGCTATTAGGGACAACAGTAAATATGAGTTCTACTTGGATCAAGTTAGCAAATCCCTACAACTAGATTTTTTAAGTTTCGCTTTGGAGGAAGACGGGTATTTTCAGGTGAATGACTGGGAAGTGCCTCTGGATCATGATCCTAGAACCCAACCATGGTACCTAGCGAGCAAAAATGCGAGAGTACCGAGAGTAACTTCTTCGTATTTAGATGATGGTGCACAAATTTATATTGAAGCTTCGGCACCTATTATTAGGGGCGATGCTTTCTTAGGTGTTGTCGTCGGTGAAGTGACGTTTAATAATGTACAAAAAATTATTTTAGATATGGATATGGGGTATGAAGGAACCGCATTCCTGATCAAAAAAACCGGGGAAATATTAGTTCACCCATCTAATAAAAACGTTGGCACATCTATTTTTTCGTTAGACGATCTTTCTGGGCAAGATAATTTTCAGATTGTGACTGACAGTATTCTTGAAGGAAAAGAGTTTTTGTATTCCTTTACACCAATTGATAATACTGAATGGTACTTGGTGGTAGCGGCAAATCGATCGAAATTCAATAAAATACTTGGATCTGAAACGCTTATCTTAATGGCTAATTTTCTAGCTATTTTTACCGTTATTATGATTATGTTTTTACTGTTGAATAGGCGGATAATTTCACCTTTGATTGATGTGTTAGAGCGTGATGGGGTGACTAATTTACCTAACAAAAAACACTTCAAACAGGAAGTGACTGACCGTTTTCTTTCTCGAGGGTTAGGTGGGTTGCTGATTATAGTTAGTGTTGATAATTTTAACCGGTTAACCGCTGCTTATTCTCAAGAAGAACTTACTTTGTTAATTAATCGAATCAAACAACGTATGCAATCGATGCTAGTTCAACATTCTTTGTTAGGTCATTTTTCTGAAAGTCGCTTTATTGCTTATAGGCACTGGGATTTTGATATCAATGAACGAGCCAGGCTAAGTTGGTTGCAGTCTGTCGCTGATGGTTTGTCTACTTCATATTTTATAAACGGTCGAAAAATTCATTGTACGTTTAGTATTGGTGCTTCCTGGTTTCCTGATGATGGTGGTGATATCGAAGAATTGATCGATAATTCATTTTCTGTTATTGCTGATGAAAAAAGAAGTGGTGTAACTAGTTGCGGAATATTTGTCCCAAGTATGAATCAGCAACTTGGCAGTGAGCTGTTAATCATTAGTGCAATGAAAAGTGCTATTGGAAATAATGAATTTTACATGCAGTATCAGCCGCAATTTGATTATCAAAAACAAGCATTAACCGGGTTGGAAGCACTATTAAGATGGAACTCAGTGGAGTTAGGTCGAAATGTTTCTCCGGGTGAGTTTATTCCCATCGCTGAGAATTCTGATTTGATCGTATTATTGGGGGATTTGGTGATCGATATGGTTATTCAGCAGGTCAAACAATGGAGTGACGCGGGTTTTGACTTCGGACGTGTGAGTATTAACATTTCACCCAAGCAGTTACTTAAACCAAACTTTACCGACAATTTACTTATAAAATTAGCTCAGGAAAGTATTAGCCCAAATCAGATTGAGCTAGAGATTACAGAAACATCCGTATTAGATAGCCCTGAAAAAAGTATTGCAATTTTGGATCGATTATCCAAGTCAGGGTTTTATATCACGATAGATGACTTTGGGACAGGTTACAGTTCTCTGGAATATCTTAAACTTATGCCTATCGATAAATTGAAAATTGATCGCGCTTTTATTCGTGATTTGGTAGTGGGTAATAAAGATTATGCTATTTTGAAAAGTATTGTTGATTTGGCTACAGCACTTGAGTTTCAAATTTTAGCAGAAGGTGTCGAGACAAAAGAACAATTGGATATCGTTCTTAATAGTGGTTGTAGTGTGATTCAGGGGTATTATTATTCCAAGCCTCTAAATGTATCGGCGGTAGAACTAAAATTAAGGGATGTATCAGCACTTAGAGAGACTTATCAGATTACGGGTTAATCTTGTTCCAAATAAAATCTGCAACTTCAGAATCACCAATAAATGATGCCTAAGTCGAATATTGAGCAACAAGACCAGTCACTATAGGCTATTTACTAGGCAGGCCTAATTACCATGACTGAACTTGCTTAAAAACGAGAAATTTGAGTTAGAATCGTCCTACTTCTGCTTACTGTTTTTCAGTTCGAAGCCCCATTATCAGGCTAACACACATCAGCAGAAGCACGATAGTGAACGGCAGTCCCGTTGATATCGCCCCAGCCTGCAAGGCCTGGATTGCTTCCGTTCCACCAATCCATAATAGTGCGGCAGCAATGGCACCTTCAAGTGTGGCCCAAAAAATACGTTGAGGAACAGGGGCATCAATTTTTCCGCCGGCAGTAATGCTGTCTATAACCAGTGAACCGGAATCTGAAGAGGTGATAAAGAATATGAGTACCAATAGAATTGCGATTATTGATAGAAGCGTGCTCATGGGGAGTTGATCAAACATCTGGAACATCGCCAATGGTACTTCGGTCAAGCCTTCAGTCCCTAAAGCACCCACGCCATTTATTACCTGATCAATGGCTATGCCGCCATAGATGGACATCCAGATAATGGTGATGAGTGTTGGAACCAACAAAACAGCAATAATGAATTCTCTTACAGTACGACCAGATGAAATTCGGGCAATGAACATGCCTACAAAAGGGGACCAGGAAATCCACCAGGCCCAGTAGAATACTGTCCAGCCTTGAAACCAAGCTTCATCGGCCCGACCGTGAGGGTTACTTAAAGGGATTATATTCTCAATATAGGCGCTAATGGTCGTAGGTAGGTTGCCGACAGCCACTGCGAAACCAACTAGAGCAACAACAATTAGCAAAATAAAGGCAATGACCATGTTGATATTGCTGAGCACCTTAACACCACCTTCCAGTCCTCTGACCACTGAAATTATTGCTAATGCTGTCACCCCGACTATCACGGCTATTTGTAAACCTATGCCTCCCTCAATGCCGAATACATGGTTGATACCTGCAGAGGCTTGTTGTGCCCCCAGGCCTAGCGATGTCGCTAGACCAAATATTGTTGCTAAAACAGCCAGAATATCGATGATATGGCCGGCCCAGCCCCAGGTACGTTCCCCCAATATGGGGTAGAAACTAGAGCGAATCGATAGCGGTAAACCTTTGTTGTAGGCAAAGAATGCCAGTGATAGTGCTACTACACCGTAAATGGCCCAAGGGTGGAGACCCCAATGATACATGGTGGCGCCCATTGCCATGCGTGCGGCTTCTGCAGTATTTGGTTCAACGCCAAGTGGTGTTTTATACCAACCGGTTAAGTAGGCTACCGGTTCAGCGACACTCCAGAACATTAAACCTATTCCCATGCCTGCGGCAAACAACATCGCCAACCATGAAATAGTTGAGTGATCTGGTTTGGCATTTTTTCCCCCTAAACGAATTTTGCCATAGGGCGATACGATCAGGGCAAGGCAAAAGATAACGAAAAAATTTCCCGACCAGATAAACAACGTATCAAAGGTGCCGATAATATCCCACTTAAGTCCGTCCAGTGCTGCTTTGGCAGTGGCTGAATCGGTAAGCAAAGTAGCACTCAAAAAAAGCAGAATTAGACTGGCGCTAATAACAAATACCGGGTTGTGTATATCGAAGCCCCATTTCTGAATATTGTCCTGTCCAACTGAGTAGTCGGTATTGTGAATGCTGTACTTGTCGTTTATTTTTTTCATAAGGCGTGGCTTGTAGATTTTTAAAAGGGTACTCACTTTAATCTTAGATATTGAATAATACAACTGAAGAGTTGACTGAAGGGTTTACAGAAGTAGGGGAGCTTGAACCGCTGCGCGCTACTAAAATACTGGAGACGGTCAATGTTAACAGGCCTTACTTGATCACCGTATTTGTTTTTATAGTGATTTTTTTAATAAAAAGCTTGTCAGCTTTATCGCTAAAATAAGTTAATTTTAGAGTTCCATTTCAGACAGAGCAGGAGAATAGGTAAAGTAGTTCGAATATTGGTCCTTTCTACTAAGGGATTTTCTAGCGTTTTTTAGAAACACTGCTAAGTTAGTTTTAATAAACGTAAGCAAGTTCAATTTTTGGTTTGTGCTTATGCCATCCAATGATTATTTGCATTCAAAGCACATAAGATTTCATTAGTTATGACATGTATTAATTTGATAGAGCGGTGCCATATGAAAAAGTATGTCAGCGCGGTAGCATTTGTTTTCTGCTTTGTTTTTTTACCTGTTCCTCAGGCATACTCTAAAGACGTAATAATAGTCGGTCTGGCTCACTTTCCTCCTTTTATTGAAGCGCGAGGCCCTGAAGTGACAGGCTTGGCTGCTCAAATGCTTGAGTTAATGAACCAACATCAAGATAAATACCAGTTTCAAGCTTTACCAACCTTGCCCGCTACTCGTCATCAAATTTTTAGTCTTGGTAGGTACGATATGTCTATGTTTGATAATCTAGCATGGGGGTGGCAGGAGTTCGATGTTGATGCTTCGGATGTGTATTTGCAAGGCGGGGAGGTATATATCACTCGTGCCGAACCTGAACGTGATGACGCTTATTTTACTGACTTTAAGAATAAAACAATCATTGGTATTCAAGGCTACCACTACAAATTTGCGGGTTTTAATGCGGATGAGCAATTCTTGAAGAAGACATTTAATATGCAACTAACTAAAAGTAATTTGGGCAGCATTAAAATGTTATTGAGCAATCGAGGGGATATTGCGGTTGTTAGTATGTCTTTTCTTGCCAAGTATCTTAAAAACTATCCTAATAATAGAACAAAGCTTTTAGTGTCCAAAAAAATGGATCAGCCTTATCAACACAGCATTATTCTTCGCCGGGGTATTAAACCTAATATAGAAGAAATAAATAAAATGCTGACCGAGTTAACCGAAAATGGAAAACTCCTAAAGCTTTGGCACGAGATTGACCCTACCTCGATTTATCCCTAGTTAAGTAAGCTTTGAATTATTCTGAGTTAATCAAGAACCTCGAATACTTTACTTTGCCGCGAGGCTTTTTAACGGATATAAAATTTTATGAAAGCAATTTCAAACCCGCAGGCAAGCCCTCACCAAATACGCGCTTGGTTTCTGTTTCATCCAGCTCTTTAACCGTTTTAATCATTTCAACCCATGTTGCAGGAGCTTTTGCGGAACATAATTTGTCGATGACTTTTTCTCGCCATTCCTGATCAATATCGCGACTTCTATCACCGCTCATTCGTGTCATTAATACGGCTGCAAAGGCGATATGCTGGTGTTTTTTCCAGTCGGCTTTTAGGAGTTGCGGTAGCCAGTTTTGTATTGTTTCTTGGGGGATTACATTATGCGCGCTGCCGTGAAACGGTATACGTGAAGCGATACGGCCCAGTGCCCACCATGAGGTTTTGGTTTCGCTTGGTTTTTCCAAACGTTTTAATAACCATTGTGAAACTTGGGTTTTGTTTTCAATGCTTAGGTGCTCAAGTGCCGCGACAAGCTTTACCATGTCTTCATAAGACTTTTGTTTCGCTTCGGCTTGCAACTTTCGGCTGGTGAGGGCTGAAGGGTTAATGAATTTGGCGATGTCTTTATAAAGGGTGGACTGTTGTTGTGCGTTTAAGCCTCCTGCAGCACGACGCCAGAAAGTCCACCAGTCTATCCAGCCTTGGGTTTCTTTCTCAAATCCCAGGCCTTGTTGATGCAACTTCCAAATTTGTTCTATACGCCAGTCATCTGCGGGATAGCCAAAGCCAGGACGCAAACTGTAACCGGCCAGATTAAACCAGATTCGCTCATGACTTGAGCTGCGTTGTCTGTTTTTTCTACCATCCAGAAATTGATCGAATAAGGCTCTGAGTAGGGGGATCTCCCAGCTATCACGTTTTCCTAGTTGCTTTTCAATATCAATTCTTAGGGTTTTTATTGCTTTTGGGTTGGCTTCTTTTTTATTTTTGCTAAAAATACTCGCTAGTAACTTTTGAACATCTGCAAATTTTGGAGGGAGTTTTTCGTTGCTGGTGCTTGCGGATTGGCTGCTTTTTCTGATTTGAAATTCAACATGCCAGCGTTGCTGTTTTTCTGATACACAGTCAAGTTGTAAAGTACCGACTTCAGTTAATTTGGTTGCGAGGGATACTCCAATTTCTTCACCCTCTGAGCTCTGGGTATTATCAGAATTTAAGGCGATGACTAAGGGCGGAAGTGAGATGAAATGCTGGTCAGTAATCGTTTCATCCTTGATGGTAATGAGTTCACCTGCTGAGTAATTGTGGTCAGCCGTGGTTGAGAATAAATGAAACTTTACCGGCTGGTCTAAACGTAAGGAGAACTTTTGCTCTTTTAGCATAAATTCCTGCTCTTCTTCGGCCCCTTTTGGCATTAAACAAATAGCTTGTTGGCCTGAATCTGTTTTTTCTAAAGCCAGGAAGAAGGTGCGTGCTGAGCCGCCACCGATTTTAAGTTGTGCGCCGCGTCGGGCTTTAGCATAAGCGACAGCGCCTTGTGCAACGGCTAAATCTGGTCGACTGTTTTCTAGTAGGGTTATGTTTCCTGTTTTCCATTCGCTCAGTACTTTTTGCGCGCGCTCATTTAATGCGGGACTGTTAAATACACCGCCATTTAAAAGCAGAGCATCAGGTGTGGCAATCTCTTCTGGCTGAGTGCTGTTAATCGCATCATGGCATGCACTCTGATGCTCAAGAATAAATTGCGCCAAATATTTACTAACAGCAGGGTCAGGGGCATAAGGTAAGCCGAATTCGACGACCGCACTACGGCGTTTGACTGGTTGCTCATTGATGTTAATAACTGGAAAAAAACCATCTAATGCGATATCGCTTACTTCTTGTTGCTGAAGTAAGTAGCTTTTTGCGCCGCCAATTAATCTTGCGCCACTACCAAGCAGCGTGACTTTTGTGTTCTCTGGTGGGTTATTGCCTAAGAGCTTTTCTTTAGCTTTGCGCGTTTGTTGGATAAGTTGAGATAAGCTTGCGGTGCTTAATTTTTTGGCAGGCAGGTTGCCATTGATTGTACCATTGATTTTTTGTTCCACGGTATGCGCTAAGGCTAAATCGACATTATCGCCTCCTAGCATAAGGTGGTTGCCTACGCCTATACGTGTTAATGCTAGGCTGTCGTCTTTGGCTTTTGAAATTTTGATTAAACTTAGGTCAGTAGTGCCACCGCCAACGTCACAGACTAGTAGCAGTTTTATTTTGGCAAGTTGTGCTTGGGCATGGTTGCCTTGTCGGGCGTACCAGTCATAACAGACAGCTTGCGGTTCTTCGAGTAGTAATATTTCACTAAGACCTGCACGTTTTGCGGCTTCTACCGTGAATGCGCGTGCACTTTCATCAAAGGATGCAGGTATAGTGATCACTACTTCCTGGTGCTCCATTAAGGCATCTGGGTGACTTATATTCCATGCTTGACGTACGTGAAATAAGTAACTGGCGCTGGCTAAAACGGGCGATACTTTACTTACCTCATCGGCAGCGCCCCAAGGTAAAATACTGGCACTTCGATCAACTTGAGGGTGTGATAACCAGCTTTTGGCACTTACAACTTGCCTACCATCTACTTTTGCACCCAACTCTCTAGCCAATTCACCAATGACTATTGTGGGTAAGTCATCGTTTAATTTATCAGACCAAGGTAGCAGCAAGTCATTTTCTTTTAACTCACCTTTGGCTGGGTGATAGCGGAAGGAGGGGAGCTGAGGCCGCTTAGCCACTTCCCCTGGGGCCACCAGTTGTTCGATTTCAAATATTTTACAGTTTTCAGGACTTAATGCTTTGGCCATGTCAGCATAAGCGACCACCGTATTGGTGGTGCCTAAGTCAATGCCGATTAAGAATTTGGGCGTCTTGTTGGCCATTTTTTTATCCAGAGCTTTGTTTTTAATTTACGAACGTACATCTAATTCAATTTGCCAGCGTTCAGCTTCACCTTGTTCGCTTTTTTCAGTGCTGCTATCAACTGCAATAGCTTCAAGCTTAAGAGTGCCGATCTCAGTCACTTTGGCGACTAAGTGAACTGGCACAACTTCGCCTACACGGCGACCTTCAGCGGGTAATGTCGCTTGCAACTCGGGAAGCTCTTCAAGCTCACCTTCTTGCCAGTAGTCTAATTGCACACCGGCTTCGTCATGCCGACGAACATTGGAGCCAAAAAAGCGGAAATGCACGGGCTCTCCGACTACTAAACCAAACTCAGCCTCACTGGCTTTGGCTTCGCTGCCTTCCTCCATACCAAAGGGAGCAATACAAAGCGCTTCTATGGGAGCTTCCATGCCTGGAATAGCAGGCATGGCGCTTTCAATACCAACGTAGTATGTGCTGGCCAAACCACCCCGAATACGAACGCCTTGACCCTTCTTTACATAGCCATAGTAACTGGCACCAATGGCTACGCCTAAATCTAGGTCAGCATCGGATAATAGACGCGCAGGTTCAGCATTTGCATCACTTAGCCACTGATTGATAATTGCCAGCATTCGCTCAGCCAGTACGGGGGATTTTAATACACCACCATTAAATAATATGGCCGAGGGTTTTATGAATGACCCGCTTGGTTCTTGTGCTGCTGAAGCTTCAAATACATCCGCAGTAGCATCGACTTGTCTACTTAAAAAAGCAGCTAAATGCCGTGAAACTGCCGGGTCTTGTGCATAGGGCAAGCCCTTTTGACTCAGTGCAGATCGGCGTGCAGCGACGGGGTGCTCATCAATACTGACTTTAGGGAAGAAGCCTTCAACTAGGGTCTCTTGCACTTCTTCGCGTGTAAGCGAAGTGCGCAAAGTTTTGCCGAGTAGTTTTGAACCCCGACTAGGAATAGCAATGGCGACTTCACTGATGTCACTGTTCTCAGAAGCACGTTTGTCTGACGTAAATAACAGCTGCTCTTTTGCATCCCGGCAAGCTTGTACAATCGCTTGAATCTGCCAGGGTTGAAGTTCTTTGCCTTCGGCAGCTAATTTTGCTTTTACTCGGTAGGCTAGTGCTAGGTCCATGTTGTCGCCGCCGAGTAATATATGTTCGCCAACGGCCACGCGGTTTAGTACAAGATTACCTTCTTCTTCAGTAACAGCAATTAATGATAAATCACAGGTGCCGCCACCAATATCAACCACCAGGATGACATCCCCAGTCGAAACTTGCTCACGCCAGTTATCGCCACTGGCTTTGATCCAGTTGTAAACGGCAGCTTGAGGTTCTTCGAGTAGAGTTAACTGATTACAGTTAATTTTACTGGCTGCTTCGGCGGTGAGTTCACGAGCAGCAGGGTCAAAAGAGGCTGGAATGGTGATGGTGAGATCTTGCTCACTGAGAGGATTGTCTGGAAATTGATGATTCCAGGCTTTAGATAAGTGCTCTAAATATTCAATTGTGGCTGTCAGAGGCGAAATTTTACTAACTTCTTCAGGGCTACCCATCGGTAAGACCGCTGCATGACGATCAATACCGCTGTGGCATAACCAGCTTTTTGCACTTGAGACCAGCCTGATAGGTGTTTTACTACCTAGGTGGCGAGCTATCGTACCTGAAATAATGGCTTCTGAAACAGTACCGGGCTCAGCAGACCAGGGCAGGGCTAATTCGCCTTGGCTTAATTCTGCCTCATGTGCCCGATAAATAAATGACGGTAATTGCTGCTTTTCTTCAATGACGCCGGGTTGGCTAAGTTGAGGGATCGCGAGTACAGAAATTTCAGCTTCTTTGCTTGGGTCTTCAGCGGTTGCAGCTAAGTCAAGATACGATAAAACGCAATGAGTTGTGCCTAAGTCAATGCCTATTGAGTAGCGGGCGCTCGTGTTATTGCTACTCATAGTTCTACCTCTGCAGGGGCAACGATGGTGCTGTCATGGCCCTCGGAAATCTTAGGTAACTTAGCTTCGCTGACTTTCCAGCCTTTATGAACCAAGGTGCCATTAAATGGGGCTTCACCAACCACATTGCCTGTAAGTCGAACTTCAGAGGCATTAAAACCGGCCGGTAAGCTAATACGTGTTTCTTCGTCTTCGCTACGAATGGCATCTAAAGTGAAGTAGGTATCGAGTGTTTTCTTGCTGCCTTCATGTACTACGCGTGCTGCGGCACCAATATCGGCATCTGAATAGTCGCTTAGGTCTTCTTTAACAAAATCAATAAAGCGGGCGTCTTGTTGTAGTAGCGTGAGTAACTGTAGTGCTGAATCTGGGGTAGCTGCCTTAAGTTGTACTTGTGGTATAGCTGGTTGTTCTGGTGCTGAAGATGGTATTGGTGCATCCGGTATCAGGGATTCTTCTTCAGCAATCAAGCTTGAATTTTCAGTGTTTGGTTTCTTTAATAACAGTACGAATAGCAGCGCTGTGACTAGGGCAAGTATTAGATGAAGCATATCAAGCGATGATGGCATGCTGCTGAAATCGATATTCATGTTGTGCGTCCTTGTTGTTCAAAAAATAAAATATTCAGAAAATAATTAATTGGCCGACATTTTAACATGGCGCACTTATGACTGAAATCCGCGAATACATAAGATTTCACAATAATTTTATTGTGTTTCACTTTTACGCCCCTTATCTTATGCGGCCTTTGATTAGTTTCATCATATTTCACTCATAATAAGGATGCCTGAATGAAAAGATTATCACCTGTAGATGTATCATTTCTAAGCTTTGAATCCACCGATACTCCCATGCATATTGCCAACTTGCAGATATATTCTTTACCCAAGGGGGCGGATGAAAACTATATTCAAAATCTGACAACTCTATTAAGAGATGTTCCAGAACTCGCATCCCCTTTTAATCGAGTGCTATCGATTCCTTACCCCAAAATAAAATTCCCAAAATGGCTTAAAGCTGAAGATATTGATATGGAATATCATGTGCGTCACGTTGCTTTGCCTAGTCCTGGGAGTGATGAAAAACTACATACACTGGTGTCGTCTATACACAGTCAAAGTTTGGATCGTACTCGACCCCTTTGGGAAGTCTATGTGATCGAAGGGCTGGAAAATAATCGCTTTGCTTTGTTATTTAAAATCCATCACGCCTGTATTGATGGCGTGGGGGGGATGCGTTTGATGCAAGCTTCTTTATCGACTGAAAAAGGCAAAAATACCTTTCAAGTGCCTTGGCAAAAAAGCATGAAGAAGGAGATTAAGCGGGTACGTAAAACCAGTTTTTATAACTTTATTAGTCCGATGTATTCGGAGGTTTCCAAGCAAGTTAAAACCATCCCGGGGATTATCAAGGTGCTATCACGCATGAGTATGGTGGGGCTGAGTACTTCTCATCCCTCACTGCTACCCTATACCGCACCAAACAGCCCCTTTAACGATCAAATCTCTAGCCAAAGAAATTATGCTGTTACCTCCTTACCTTTGAAACGAGTGAAAGCGGTTAGTAAGAAATCAGACAGCACGATTAATGATGTTAGTGTTGCTTTATGTTCGAATGCAATTCGTCGCTACTTATTAGACGCTGGTACATTGCCAACAAAGTCGATGATTGCCCAATTGCCCGTATCCGTTCGATCGGCGAATTCTGCATCAGCGGGGAATCAATTTGGGGTGATTTTATGTGATATGGCAACCACTGAAGAGAGTGTATCCAAAGGCTTATCTGTGATCTCAAAATCAACACATATTGCCAAAGAGTATCTATCTAGCCTTTCAAGTGGCGGCTTACAAAATTTGACAGCGTTAGTGATGGCACCGTTTTCAATTAGCCAGATTTTAGGCATTACCTCAAAAATTAAACCGGCCTTTAATGTGTTAGTTTCCAATGTACCAGGCCCTAAAGATACTTTGTACCTGAATGAAGCCAAGCTTGAAGCCTTTTACCCTTTAACATTATTGTTTCAGGGGAATGTTATTAGCTTGGTGATCACCAGTTATGATGGAAACCTTAATTTTTCAATTACCGGTTGTCGGGATAAAGTACCTGATATTAATTTGATGACGACTTATATTAATGCGGCTTTTGAGGAGCTAGAGGCGGAGTTATAGTTCGGTTTTTGAGACTGGTGGGTTTGTTAGTCTGCAAACCTGCCATTCAGGGAATATTGATTGAGCGACTCAAGTTCGCACAACTCAACCTTGAGTTATTAACGTTACCTTTTGGGTTGCTGAGGAAGTGCTTGATATGAGCCAAATCGTCACTTTTAACGCTTAGCTAAGCGTCAAAAGGTGACAGCAACTTTGGTCAGCTTTGAGCTATCACTCAAGCTAAATACGTCCATAGGGTTCTGCAACCATCATTCCCAAACAGCGTTATTCATTAAGAGAGAAACTCAGAACTTCATAGTCCAAAGATAGTATGTCTATAACCGAAATCACTTCCGCTCTTTCAATTGAACCAACGCCTCCTCGATCAAAGCCTGCAGCAAATACGCGGTAGTTATTTAAGTCCATAGAAA
>ENA-OSET01002757-OSET01002757.1-sediment-metagenome-genome-assembly--contig:-NODE-2757-length-16668-cov-9.721355_pt1 | contig 16668 bp, 15 predicted proteins | sample MGYA00237882_ERZ534229 | MGnify/ENA primary metagenome ERZ534229 (study PRJEB26408, sample SAMN06266212) | sediment metagenome | isolation source: Hudson Canyon methane seep mesocosm | place... | reverse complement strand
GTAAAAATGAATATTATTATATTGTACTGTCGTGCAGGTTTTGAGGGCGAGTGTGCTCTTGAAATTCAAGAGAAAGCGTCTGTTGTAGGTGTTTTTGGTTATTGCAAAACGAACAAAGGCCAGGGGTTTGTTGAGTTTGTACTAAGCCAAGACAAGGAAGTTAAGAAGGTTTTTAAGCATGTGCAACTGTCTGACCTAATTTTTGCACGTCAGTGGGCTAGGGTGAGCGAACCTTTAGTGGACTTATCAAGAGAAGATCGTGTTCAGCCTATTATTGATTTTCTTTTAGCAGGTGACAAAAAAGTCCGGGGGCTGGTAACTGTAGATTGTCCTGACAGTGAAGGGACGGCGCAGTTAAAGACTTTTGTACGGAAATTTACTTCTCCTATAGCTAGAGCCTTAAAGGAGAATGGTTTACTAACACCCAAGGCTGACCCAGATCTTAATGTGTTATGTTTGTTTTTTTCTGATTTTGACAAGGTTTATATTGGCGAATTAGACAAAGAGAATAGAAGTCTTAACCATTTAGGTATTCCAAGGCTCAAGTTCCCTAAAGCGGCTCCAAGTCGGTCAACGTTAAAACTTGAAGAGGCCTGGCGAACATTTTTTCATCCTGATGAATGGTATGACCAGTTAGGTGGGCATCAGAAGGCTGTAGATCTTGGTGCTTGCCCTGGTGGTTGGACCTGGCAATTAGTCAATCAGGGGATGGATGTTTTTGCGGTTGATCACGGCCCTATGAACGAAGAGTTAATGGCAAGCGGTCATGTTACGCATGTATTAGAAGACGGGTTTGTCTATAAACCACCTAAAAAAGTAGATTGGATGGTGTGTGATATTGTAGATAAGCCAAAAAGAGTAACCGCCATGATTATTGACTGGTTAGTGAGCGGGCAGTGTAAGAGAACCGTATTTAATTTGAAGTTACCTATGAAAAAGCGTTATCAGGAAGTTATGGACTGCCTCCAGTTAATAGAGAATGCGCTAACTGAAAATGGTATGAAGTCACGGATACAGGCTAAACACCTGTATCACGACAGAGAAGAGATTACCTGTTTTATACAGGTAATTTAAAGAGCAAGCCATAACAAATGTCATTCCCGCGAAGGCGGGAATCCATGTCTCTGGTTTTTATAAATATTGGATCCCCGCCTACGCGAGGATGACCGCATGTATTGGGTTATGCTTGTTCAAGAATGGTAATTTTTTCTTCTGTTTCAAGAATAGGGTTGAGCTCATTCATCATCTCTTTTCTTTCTTCAGAAGCAAACCAGCGATGCCAGTCTTGAACATTCTTCCAGTTAGATAGAATCATACGGTGGTTTGGGTCGTTGGCATTTTTTAGTGATTCCCCCGATATAAAGCCAGGCGCAGAGACCGCTTTTTGTAGCGTTGTTTTGGCTACCATTTCGTAAGTGGTTTCTAAAGTATGTGCAATATGACGTTCAATAATCACTCTGATCATAAAATCAATTCCATTCGCTATGTATTTGACAAAAAAACAGTGTTGAACTGTCTCATATATAATTGTTGAAGTGCCTTCTATGTAATAATAGTACGAACTGCTTCATTAACTAGTCAACCATTAAACGGATAAACTTGTGTCAGATCATAAAATTAACCATCAGTTAGATGCATCCGGCATTTATTGCCCTGAGCCCGTGATGATGTTGCATTCAAAGATTGATGAAATTGAAGTGGGAGAGGTACTTGAAGTTATTGCAACAGATCCATCGACCAAAAGAGATGTTCCTAAGTTCTGTAACTTTCTTGGTCATGAGTTGATTGAGCAGGGTGAAAGAGATCAGACGTATTTTTATATCATAAAAAAAGGGTAGCTACTTGGTTCATAGTGAAGCCAAAACAGCCTTCAACTGATCTGAAAATTGCTCTTCATTCATCTCCCCCATCACCCTAAATTGCTTAAATTCATTACCCTCAGCATCAAAAAATAAGATGGATGGGGGTCCAAATAGTCCAAAATTTTCTAATAAACGCTGGTTTTCAATATTATTTTCGGTGACATCAGCTTGCACCAGAGTGAATTTAGACATTAGCTGTGCAGCATCCGGTTGTGAAAATATTTCTCGTTCCATTACTTTGCAGCTAATACACCAGTCAGCGTAAAAATCTAATAAAACGGGTTTTTGTGAAGGTGATGTTTTTCTCACTACATTTTCAAATTCATCAGCACTATAAACTGTATTGAATTTTGTGGACTCATAATGTTCTACTGAAGAAATACTTTGATGTTCCCCCATTAAATTATCAAGCGGGTTGAGAGGGTCATTCGCACCCGTTAGAGCCCCTATAAATAATGTTAAGGCATAGGCCACAAGAAATAACCCAACACCTTTCCAGAGTCTTTCCCAGCCGTAACGAGCCGATTCAAAAGCGCCCATTTGTGCAGCCGTTAAACCAATAAGGAGTGACCAGAGTATTAAGGTTACAGAAGAAGGCAGTAGCCGCTCAAGTAACCAAATTGCAACACCTATAAGCATTACACCAAATCCGGCTTTTACAATGTCCATCCAAAAGCCCGCTTTCGGGAGGAACTTTCCTCCACCCACACCCACCGCAATAAGAGGTACTCCCATTCCTAAGCCCATTGCAAAGAGTGATAAGCCTCCAAGTGTCGCATCGGCTGTGGCGCTAATGTACAGAAGGGCGCCTGCGAGAGGAGCTGAAACGCAAGGTGAAACAATTAGGGCAGAAAGGGCGCCTATTATAAACACGCCGATTGATTGCCCACCTTTAATGTTCTGGCTCGTGTCATTTAATTTATTTCTGATACCCGCAGGTAATTGAAGCTCATAAAAACCAAACATGGATAAGGCGAGTAGTACGAATACAATTGAAAATGTAATAAGTACCGCAGGCGCTTGAAGGTAAGCTTGAATGTTAGCGCTGGCTCCCAGTAACCCGGTAATCACTCCCGCTGAAGCATAAGTGATGGACATGCCCAGTACATAAGCAAAAGACAGACTGAATGATTTTAATACGCTGGGGTTTTTCTGGCCTGCGATAATACTTGAGATGATAGGAACCATTGGAAATACGCAGGGGGTGAATGTGAGCCCAATACCTAATAAGAAGAAAATTCCAATAACTGAGAGCAATGAAGCTGTTTGAATAAAGCTGAATATTCCATTAGCGCTTTCTAAATCTTGTGCCTGATTGCCACCTGATACGCTTATATCGCTCTGTGAACTTGTACTTGATGTATTCGTTCTGGTTTCAAAATACAAAATTTCTTTGTTCTGAGGCGGGTAGCACAATCCTGCTTCCGCACAGCCTTGATAGCTTATTTGTATAGGAAGTTCATTACCTGACGTGACGGTAACGGGTAAATCAATACTGAGCTGGTTATGAAAAACGGTAACCTGACCGAAATTGGGGTCATCTTTTAAATCGCCTGCTTGTGAGTAAACCGGCTTGCCTAACTGTCCTTTTGTCTCATCAATTTTGAATCTTAAGCGTTCTTTATAAAGGTAATAATCTTCTTCAATATCCCATGAAAGTACTAATTTCCCGTTTTCAATGCTGGAGTTAAAGCGAAATGCCTCGTCTACTGGTAAGAACTCAGAGTCTGTAAAGAGGCTTTTCCCAAAACCAAGAGAGCTGTTACCCGTTAAAGCATATAAACTTGCAGAAGAAAAAAGTAGAATGAACGAGATTAGGGTTAAAACTGACCGCATATTTATTTTGACCGCCCGTATGTGCTTTAAATCAAGCTTGTGCTTTAAATTATTGACGCATTTAATAAGCTTGTGACGTCAATATAATGCCAAAGTTCCATAAAGTAAGTGACTTTGGTTAAGTTCGTGAGCTTCTCGCTTAGAATTTCTCAATAGCGAGAGGTGGTTCACTTTAGTTATGCTACTTAAGGTTTCTTAAGAGTTGCTTAAGGTTTATTAAGTAAAGTTGAAATATAGGCTGGTTTTACAGATTTGATTTTGTTTAATCAAGGCTGGTGCGGTTAAAAATTTTTAATATTCAGAAATATTAAGCAAAATTACTTATGTCCAGATTACCCAATGTAGATGAACTTATTCTTCTTTTTAATCGATTATTTAAAGAGAGTGAGAATACCATTTTAGTAAAAGGGGAAGACGAGCCCATTTATTTACCAGCAGATGATAAATCACCTTATCACCAGGTTATTTTTGCTCATGGCTATTTCACCAGCGCGTTACACGAAATAAGTCATTGGTGTATCGCAGGTAAAGAACGCAGAAAGCTTGTTGATTTTGGTTATTGGTATGAGCCCGATGGCCGCTCCATTGAGCAGCAGCAATCCTTTGAGAAAGTAGAAATTAAACCTCAAGCTTTAGAATGGATGTTTTCAAAGGCTGCGGGTATTCGTTTCAATATCAGTGCTGATAATTTAAGTGGAGAAGCGTCTCCAAGTGCCGGTATTTTTAAACAGAATGTGCATAAGCAAAGTTTGGCTTATTTAAAGGGAAATATTCCACGAAATGCCCAAACGTTTATCAAAGAATTAAGGTCTTTTTACACAAATGATAAGCCATTAGTAGAAAAGACATTTTTGTTATCAAGCATTTAAACCAACTTTAACTACATAGAAAGTACATAAAAACTATATAAAGTTGAAAAGAAAATAAAACTCAACCAGTATGGCGGTAATAAAAATCTATTATACGGCCTGAATGGCAATATTATTAATATTAAGGAATAACCATTGTTTAAGAAAATAATTGAATTTTTTGTTCAGTTGCTTCAACTTATTGGCCTAATGCCAAAGAAAGAAAGCACCTCAAAATCAGTCGTTTCAAATAAGGCTACAGAAAATAAAGCTAGCAAAAGTGAGGCAAGCCACAAGCAAGCAGTAGTTAAAAAAGACGAGAATATATCGGCTGATAAAAAGCCTGTTGAGGCAAAAAAAATGCCGCCTAAGGTATCTACCTGGACGCCCGCGCAATTTGTTGTTGAGCCGGAGGAAGGTAAAGAAAGGTTCCATGACTTTAATCTTGATGACCGTTTACTTCATGCTATAGCAGATTTAGGGTTTAAATATTGTAGCCCTATTCAAGGCGCTTCGTTACCACACACTCTACAAGGTAAAGATTTTATTGGTAAAGCTCAAACGGGTACGGGTAAAACAGCTGCCTTTTTAATTACAACAATCCAGAACTTTTTATTAAATCCTATACCTGAAAGCGACCGTTTTTCCAGCGAACCACGAGCACTCATTATTGCGCCTACCAGAGAGCTGGTAATGCAGATCGAGAAAGATGCTCGTTTGTTAACGGTGCACACAGGGCTTCAGGTTTATTCAGTAATGGGTGGCATGGATTATCAAAAACAAAAAACACACCTAAGAGATAAGGTTGTGGATATATTGGTTGCAACCCCCGGTCGTTTAATTGACTTTTTGGGTAGTAAAGATGTGTTTCTTGATCAGGTTGAAACCTTAGTTATTGATGAAGCAGATCGAATGCTAGATATGGGCTTCATCCCTGATGTGAAGCGTATTATCCGTTATAACAAGCCCGTAGGTGAGCGCCAGACATTATTGTTCAGTGCTACATTTAACCAAGATGTTTTAAACCTTGTAAATAACTGGACCAAAGAAGCTGAGTATATCGAAATTGAAGCCGAGCAGCTGACAACCGATAAAGTTGATCAGACAGTATTTATGGTTTCTTCTGATGAAAAGCTAACAGTTATTTGTAATTACATTAAAAATAATGGCGTTAAAAGAGCGATTATTTTTGGTAACCGCCGTGATGAAACGCGTAAGTTACAGGAAACCCTAAGACGCATAGGGATCAAGTGTGCACTGTTATCGGGTGAAGTGCCTCAGCATAAACGTATTAAAACCTTAGAAAATTTTAAAAATGGTGACATTCAAATCTTAGTGGCTACCGATGTTGCAGGTCGAGGTATTCATGTTGATGATGTGACTCATGTCTTCAACTACAACTTACCTGAAGACCCGGAAGATTATGTACATAGAATTGGGCGAACCGGGCGCGCAGGTAAAGAAGGAAAGTCAATTAGCTTTGCTTGTGAAGATGACGCATTTTTACTTCCAGAGTTAGAGAAATTTATCGGTATGAAGCTTGACTGTACATACCCAGACGAATCACTGACTAAAAAAAGCTGATCTCTTAACGGACATACCAATGAAAATCGTTGCTGATGAAAATATTCCACTTATTCATAAGTTTTTTGATGATATTGGTACGGTTGAAACCTACCCTGGCAGAGCGTTAAGTAGCCATCAATTGACTGATGCCGATGTATTACTTGTTCGTTCTGTAACTCAGGTTAACGAAGCGCTTTTAGCAAACAGTAAGGTTAAATTTGTTGGTACGTGTACGATCGGTTGTGATCATATAGATATCGATTACCTTAAACGTAACAATATCACCTTTGCTAGTGCGCCTGGCTGTAATGCAACTTCTGTCGTGGAATATGTTCTTAGCTGCCTTTCAGTATTAACAGAGACTAAGAATATTAAGCTAAAAGCAATTACAGTAGGTATTGTTGGTTGTGGAAATGTGGGTGGCAGTCTTGCTGAAAGACTTAAAAAACTAGGTATACGCACTCTTTGCTATGACCCCTTAATTGATCAGGCGGGTATGAGCACATTCGAAGAAATTCTGAGCTGCGACATTATCTCTCTGCACACCCCCTTAACATCAGATGGGGCGTATCCCACACAGCAGATGTTTAATGCATCTGTTCTTTCGAGATTAAGCGATAATCAAGTTTTAATTAATACCGGACGAGGTGCTGTAATAGATGGTTCAGCGTTAAAATCAAAATTACAAAATGAACCGAGCTTTACCGTTATATTAGATGTTTGGGAGAATGAGCCCTGCATTGACCCAGAGCTTGCTAAGCTTGTAACGATTGGAACACCTCATATTGCTGGTTATAGCTTAGATGGTAAGGTCGCGGGCACAGAGATGATCTACAAGGCTCTTTGTCGAAATTTAGGCTTACCCTTAAGGCATAAAGCTGCTCAATTTATGCCTGAGCCTCCATTGTCTAAGTTAGCATTTTCCTCTCAGGCTGATGTCAGTGGCTCCATGCACACGGCTATTCGTGCATGTTATGACGTGCGCTATGATTATTGTCAGTTGATGACATCATTAAATGCTAATGAAGAACAAAGAAGCTTGGCGTTTGATCAATTACGAAAAAGCTACAGAGCCCGAAGAGAATTTAATACGGTTAAAGTTTTGCTGAAAAATGCCGACTCTACAATGCACGGCACGTTTAGAGATTTGGGCTTTAACGTAAAAACTTTATGAAAAATAATGAAAATAATGATGATCAACAACCTTTTGAGTCTCTTAACATTCCGGTTGGGACACAGCTAACGGTTGAAACCATATCACCCCATCGTCGCCTTCAGGCAAAATTAATTGGCTATGTGGCAGACAAAAGTATTTTAATTTCTCCGCCAATAAAAGACGGCAAAGAAAAATTGCTTGACCTTGATGAGTCCGTCACTATTAGGCTACTAATACGTAAAAAAATCTGCGCGTTTGAGTCGAGAGTTAAATACCGGTCATTACAGCCATTCAGCTATTACCACCTTCAATATCCCACTGAACTTATGTCACTTCAGGTTCGTGTCTCTGAGCGTGTAGATGTAAATTTAGATGCGCTTATCGATAGTGAATTTGATATTGGAGTGGGTGAATGGCCTAAAAAAGCAGTTATTACAAATTTAAGTAAATCGGGTGCGTCGCTTTTATGTTCTGATTCATTTGGTGAAAAAGGTCATGAGATTATTGTTAATTTAGACATTGAAGTGAGTGGCCTTCAACGTTCGTTAGCAATAAACGGTGTTATAAGAAACAAAGAAGCATCGGATTCCGCAGAGAGTATGTTCAACTATGGTGTTGAATTTGTAGACCTTACAGATGCTGATGTCCTGTCACTGACCGGGTTTATTTACGAAAATACGTAAATTATTTCTTTATTCTCACCAATCAGAGAATTGATTTCTAAAGTTGGGTTGCATGTTTAAAATTGGATTAATAGTAAACCCTGTTGCAGGTATTGGTGGTCCGGCAGGGCTTAAAGGTAGTGATGGTGATGATATATATCAACAAGCTAAAGACCTTGGCTTTGAGTCACGTGCCACGCAAAGGGCTGAGTTGGTTTTAAGTTCGCTAAACGAACTGGCTGATACGCTTGTATTTGTTACTTGTGCTGGCATTATGGGAGAAAATTGCTTTAAAAGTTCTTCCAAAAATCAGTCGAATTTGAAGTGTTCAGTGGTTTATACCCCTGCAGATCAGACTCATACCTCACCTGAAGATACGATCAAAGCGGTAAAAAACATAACTGAAGAGGGTGTAGATATTCTCCTATTCGTTGGCGGTGATGGTACTGCAAGAGATGTATGCTCTGCTGTTGATAGAGGTCAACCTGTGCTCGGTATCCCTGCTGGTGTGAAAATGCATTCAGGTGTATTTGCTGTAACCCCAAAAGCAGCTGCAGCTCTAGTTACAGACATGATTCGGGGTGGTTTAGTTTCTATAGCTGAGCACGAAGTGCGAGACATTGATGAAACTGCGTTTAGATCAGGTATTGTAAAGTCAAAACATTACGGCGAAATGCTAACACCACAAGAAGGGCGATATCTTCAGCATGTTAAATGTGGCGGCAAAGAAATTGAAGCGTTAGTGCTTGATGATATAGCTGCCGATATTATCGAAAATATGGAGGATGATACGCTTTATGTATTAGGCTCCGGTGGAACCACCAAACATATTAAAGATACCTTGCTTAATGAAATTCAATGTGAGGGTGGCAATGTAACCCTGTTAGGGGTAGATCTCTTTTTAAATCATGAACTGATTGCTAGTGATGTTAATGAGCATGAATTAAACGAATGGCTTTTAAAATACCCAAGTCGTTTGATCGTAACAATTATTGGTGGTCAGGGGCATTTGTTTGGCAGAGGCAATCAGCAACTAAGCTCACGAAATATCCAGCTGATTGGTTTGGATAACATTTGTATTGTCGCTACAAAATCAAAAATTAAGACCTTGGAAGGTCGTCCACTTGTTGTTGATACGGGTGACGATGCGCTTGATCAGCGCTTAGCAGGGCTTAGACAGGTTATTGCCGGTTATGATGACCGAATCGTCTACCCTGTTGAATATCTGTAATATGCACTTTGATTCGTATTTGAGTTTACATATGAGTAGTATATGAACGGCATCATTGAAGAAGTTAACGGTAATATCTTAAAACTTGAAGGGAATACTGGTCGAGTTTTACATGGTAGAGGTAAGGTATTTTCAGGCTATGAAGATATAACGGTTGAGTATTTTTCAGGTCTTGTTCTAATAATTATGTTTAAAGAAAGGTCTGAATCCTGGCGTCTTGAATTTTCAAGGTTACTAGGTTTAACCCCTTGTTCATCCATGATAGATAAAGTCCTTTTTCAGGCTCGCTATGAAAAAGAGTCTCCAGTTTTTGATGTGGCGGGAAATAGGGCGGCGGTTGATAAAACCATTAAGGAAAACGACTTAAACTATCAGCTAAGTCTGGGTGGACGTCAGAATTATGGTTTTTTCACAGATATTGTAGCGGGGCGCACCTGGGTGCGCGAGCATTCATCTGATCGCCGGGTCTTAAATCTATTTAGTTATACTTGTTCATTCTCTGTGGCTGCTATTGCGGGCGATGCTAATCATGTTGTTAACGTAGATATGAGCTCAGCAGCGTTGTCGGTAGGTAGAGCTAATCATAAATTAAATAATTACCCTTCTGAAAAAGTATCTTTTCAAAAGCTAAATATCTTAAAGAGCTGGAGTAGAATAGGGCGTTCAGGGCCTTATGATTTGGTGATTGTTGATCCACCCTCTTTTCAAAAAGGTAGCTTTTCAGCAGATAGAGACTATCAAAAAATAGTTAACAGACTTGCGTTAATGACTACTGATGGTGCTGATATATTATTCTGTCTTAATGACCCATTGATTACTGTAAGTGCGTTTCGAGAGTTATTGGAAAGTGAACATTTTAAGTATATTTCAAGAATAAAGAATGCCTCAGTGATGAAAGAGGCTGATGGAGAGGTAGGGCTTAAAGTTTTGCATTATCAGAAAACTAGAAAGCTAATCTAAAACAAAAGACGTTGCATCGCCTCTGCTAGTTGAGTGGAGGTTCCTTTTTTCTTAATCTCTCTAATAATATGAATGTTGCTTTGAAAATCTACTGATTGAGTGCTTTGTTGCTCAGCATTAATTCGCTCTATGATATCCAAAAGCCGTGAATCACTACAGGCTCTTGATAAAAGTGAAAATGATTTTTGAGTCAGTACGGCTTGATCAATCGCTTCCTGGCGTATAGTCTCTTCAAACCGAAGGTATCCTTCCTCTGCTAGCCAGAGCATGCAACCAAAGCAGGCCTGATGTCTAGGGCTGTGAAGTCCATATTCGTCGGGTGTATCATCGCCTGAAATATCTTCAACAAAGACACTGCTTTTTTTAGGGAAGTTAAGGTAAAGCTGATTAAGTATTTTTACAGCATCCTTAAAAAAATCTTCTATATGTAAGTCAGCCATAGTTTATTGTTTATATTTACTCAAAAAATGAGCAAATCGGCCTATCGCTTCTTCCAATACGTCAACGCGAGGTAGGAAAACGACTCTTAAATGCTGAGTGTCTTCAATGTTAAACGCGCTGCCTTGAACGAACAACATCTTCTCTTGCTTTAGAAGATCAAGAACAAGCTGTTCATCGTCTTTTATATTGTAATAATTAGGGTCTAGCTTGGGGAACAAATACAGAGCGCCTTTAGGCTTTGTACAACTAACGCCGGGTATATCATTGAGTAGTTTCCAAGCCAAATCTCTTTGCTCTTTTAAACGACCACCAGGAAGTACCAGGTCATTGATGCTTTGATACCCTCCTAATGCTGTTTGAATAGCAAATTGTGCGGGGACATTAGCACATAGCCTCATTGATGAAAGCATTTCAAGACCTTCAATAAAGTCAGTAGCTATATGCTTCGCACCACTAATAACAAGCCATCCTGAACGGTAGCCTGCCGCCCTGTAAGATTTAGACAGGCCATTAAATGTGAGAAATAACAGATCATCAGCATAGGATGCTAAGCATATGTGTTTAGCATCATCGTAGAGAATTTTGTCGTAAATTTCATCAGCCAATATTATGAGGTCATGCTCTCGAGCAAGTTCAATTATCTGCTTGAGTACAGCATCTGAATAAACTGCACCCGTTGGATTATTAGGGTTAATAACCACAATCGCTTTGGTGTTTTTGGTTATTTTGCTGCGAATATCTTCAATATCTGGCTGCCAGTCTTGCTCTTCGTCACAACGATAGTGAATAGCTTTACCGCCACTTAAGGTGACGGCAGCAGTCCATAAAGGATAGTCTGGAGCAGGGATTAACACTTCATCTTTAGCATTTAGGAGTGCCTGCATTGACATTACAATCAGTTCGCTAACACCGTTACCCAGATAAATATCTTCGATATCAACGCCTATAATATCTTTCTGCTGAGTGTATTGCATAACGGCTTTACGCGCAGAAAACAACCCCTTGGAGTCACAGTAACCTTGTGCAGAGGGTAGGTTGTGGATGATATCTGTTTGCAATTCTTCGGGTACATCAAAGCCAAAAGGGGCTGGGTTACCTATATTGAGCTTTAAAACCCTATGGCCTTCTTCTTCGAGTCGCTTGGCCTCTTTTAAAACCTCACCACGAATTTCATAGCAAACGTCATCTAGTTTTGTTGATTTTTTAATTGTTTTCATAGCATGTACTTTATATTTAGAGAACTCGAAGGTATTTATCTATTGTATATAATGCAAACGCTGATTAAAAAGTATTTAATTCAGTAAGGTACAAAAAAAACAATTAATATGAATATTACACCTCAAAGGGAAGCTTACTTTGGATTTATATATAGAAATTTCGAACAGTTATTAGCACTTTCTCTTGAGTAATACTTTTAAATAATAAGTTGTGTGCAATATACTTGTGGGCAATGTATTATGTGACGAATAAATCGTGAAAATCGAGTTTGTTATCATTTACCCTAGTTCATTGGAGGAATAGTCGTGGAAAATAGCATTTTTACCAGTCCCATTAAAAAAATTAATGGTGAAGAGGTTAATTTAGAGCAATATAAGGGCAAAGTTCTATTAATTGTAAATACAGCCAGTAAGTGTGGTTTCACCCCGCAATTTGAGGGATTAGAGGACCTGTACAAGAAATATACTGATAAGGGTTTAGTTGTTCTTGGGTTCCCATCTAATCAATTTTTGCACCAAGACCCAGGCTCAGACAAGGAGATTAGCGAATTTTGCTCACTAAATTATGGTGTGACTTTTCCTATGTTTTCGAAAATTGATGTGAATGGAGATGCTACTCATCCAATATATAAAGCATTAAAGTCACAAGCTAAAGGATTAATGGGGTCTGAAAAGATTAAATGGAATTTTACTAAGTTTCTTGTAGATAAGAATGGTAATACGGTTAAGCGTTTTCCACCCACGGCAGAGCCATCTAAGCTCATTCCGGAAATTGAAAAGTTATTGAATGCTTAGATATTGAATACTTAATTGTAAGGGCGTACTCACTCTACAAAGAGCGTTGTACGCCCCATGGGAGAGTTATAAATGCCTAAACAAGGCCTTTCTGAGGCACCTGAAAACCTACTCAAATTAGAAAACCAGCTATGCTTCATGCTGTACTCCGCATCAAGAAAAATGACGGCTGCTTATCGTCCCCTACTAAGTGAATTGAATATAACCTATCCGCAGTATTTGGTTTTAATGGTTTTGTGGGAGTACTTTGATATTACAGCTAGTGGAGATCTCGATCTTTTGTCCTCAGAAATAAAAAAAACAGGCATTAAAGTCGGAATGTTGTCATCGAAGCTGCAGTTAGATAACGGTACTTTAACGCCTTTATTAAAGCGTATGGAGCAGCAAGGCTTGCTTGTTCGAAAAAGAGACGAGCAAGACGAGCGTGTAGTAAGAATTTATCTAACTGAAAGTGGTGTTTCTCTGAGAGTGCGTGCTGGTAAAATTCCAGAAAAGATATTGTGTGATAGTGGCTTAACGGGTGATGAGTTAAAAAGTATATATTCAGATTTAAGAGGGGTATTAAACAAAATACCCGGAATAGTGTAATAAGCTGATGCCAATATTGCTCATGTCGTAAAATATTTTAAGCTTCCTGGTTATTTTTTATATTTATCCACTTCTCAAGCACCTCAAGTAAAACATGCCGTTCATAGGGTTTGGTAATGTAATCGTTCATTCCAGCACTGTAGCATTTCTCACGATCACCATGCATTACGTTTGCGGTAACGGCAATGATGGGGAGATCCTTTTTATTTAATTCAGACCTGATGACTCGTGTGGCGTCGTACCCATCCATTATAGGCATATGGCAATCCATTAGAATTGCATCAAATGAATTGATTTTAATAAGGTCAACCGCTTCCTGGCCATTAAATGCAATCATAACCTTATAGCCCAGCTTAGAAAGTATGGCTTTGGCGACTAATTGGTTAACTTGGTTGTCTTCAACCAATAGGACTGAATGACCTTCGCCGCTCTTTGGTTTTTCATGGCTCTTGGGTAAAGCTTCACTTACTGTTTGACCTGTTGTTTTTAGCAGTGCTTTTTCTAAGCTTACCCTGCTAAACGGTGCGTGTAGGTGGAAGCCGAAGAATGATCTGTGTTGGCTATCTTTATTTTCAGCGAAGTTTTTGCCTGATACCAGAATGATATTTTTGGCAGGTAATTCATTGCGAATTAGTTTTGAAATTTCCGGGTGGTCAACTAGGCAGATGCTGTCAGGTGACGTGCTTAGTTCAAGTGTTTGCTGTTCTAATAAATCTGTTTCCGGGTAAGTTATAACTTTAGTGTTTAAGCCCCAGTGATGAAGCTCTTTGATTAGATGCTCGAATAGTGCGCTACCTTTTTTGTAGATAAGGAGTAGTGTCTTAGCTTTAAGTTGCTCACTAATCGGCTTTTGCGCGCTTGTATTATCTATTTCCAGAGGCATTTTAACTGTGAAACAGCTGCCTTCGCCTTCTGTGGACTCAACGGTGAGTTTGCCAGACATGCGTTCAACTAGCTGTCGGCAAAGAGTTAGGCCAAGACCTGTACCGCCGTATTTACGTGTTGTATCTGAGTAAGCCTGAGCAAAAGGAGCAAATATTTTCTCCATTGCATCGGGTGATATACCTATGCCTGAGTCAATAATTTTAATGACAACAAAGGTGTCTTCTTGATACATCTTGATTGTAACTGTTCCAGTTTCTGTGAACTTAATGGCATTGCCTGACAGGTTGCTTACAATTTGTCTAACTCTTGTAGGGTCGCCATATACAAATTCAGGGAAGAAGGGATCTATATCTAGAATTAGGTCTATATGCTTAGCATGTGCATTGTGTGCAAGTAGGCTGGATACCTCTTCTACCGTGTGTCTTAAGTCGAAGCTGATGCTTTCGAGGTTTAGTTTACCTGCTTCTACTTTAGATATATCAAGAATGTCATTCAGTAAATCAAGCAGAGATACCCCTGAATTGTAGGCAACGTCAAGTTGGCGCTTTTGACGGTCGCTGAGCGGCTCCTCCATTGTGAGGCTTATCATTCCAAGTACGCCGTTGAAGGGGGTTCTTATTTCATGGCTCATATTAGCAAGGAAGTTAGCGCGAGCCTTGGCTCTTCTTATGGCTTCTTCTTTTGCGATGATCAGTTCTTGGTTGCTTTTGATCATCTGGTCATTTTTATCTGACAACTCACGAGTTCTTGTTTCAACAATTTGCTCGAGTTGCTCAGAATAATTCTTTAGTCTTGATTCGGTCTTCCTTACTAATTGAAGGCTTTTCTCAATAGTTTGTAGGTGGGCGTTGGTACTCTCTACAAGAATGCCAATTTCATCATGTTGGTGTCCTTTGGGGACAGGCAACCGTACTTTTTCTGGTGTTTCAGGGTCAACCTCACTAACTGCGTTAATAACCTTTAACAAAGGTTTTGTAAGCATTACATAGAATACAAAGAGGAGTAGGGCAGATAGAGATAGACTTTTTATAAAGCCTGATACTAATGTAAAGGCGGCTCTTTTGAGAAAGGCTGTTCCTGCAGGGTAGGTATCTACCACAACATTAAGGTTGCCGAGGTCTACATCTGAAAGTTGCTGTACAGCGAGTCGGCTGGCGTAATTTCTGGTGGGGTCAAATAGTAGGTCACTTAACCAGCGATAAGGAGAGTTGGTGAGTTGGCGGTGTTTTCTTGCCAGTACTCGATTATCCGTATCAATAATCTCTGCTTCAATAATAGATGGATGCTTCAACAGGCCTTCAAGTAATTCTTCTGCTAGTCGAGAATCTATATTGTATGCAATTTGCGAGGCTGGGGTATGGCTTATTGTAATAAGGGCTTGAATGTCCAGGTCTAATGCTGTTTTTTCGTTCAGGTAATCTAAAAGAACCTGAAAAAGATTAAGTATCATGCCCAACAGCAAAGCAACCAGTACTGTATTTCTGGCTAGCTTGAAAGATAGTCGGTTTGATAAATTAATTTTCACTTAGTACGTAGTCCTTTTGGCACATTCTTTCCTATATTATTATTTGTAAGTGCGTTAATCGTCATAAGCGTTTTTCTTTTTCCATGGGTCTTCTTTATCTTTTTCAAGGTAGCTGTCCCACTCTTTGTTTAAAGAGCCCTCTTCTGTTTGTTGCGTGTCTGGTGTGAGTTCTTTACCTTCCTGTTCGGCCAGAGCTTCAAGCTCTTTTATTTTTACACGATAACTTTTTATTGCCTTAATGGCGAGGGGGTTGTCTTTTATGCGTGTCATTTCTGAGACAGCGTTATGGTAATTATGTATTGCAGCACGTAATTTACCACTTTTTTGCGATTCTTTTGCTTTGCTTATAGCAAGGTCTGCTTTAGATTTTGAAATAAGGTAATTAATGTAAATCAGATATTTTTTGCTTGTTGTTGGGTCTATTTTTTTTGTAGCGCGTTGTCTTTCTATAAAACGGAAAAGTAACTCAAGAAGCTTGCTGACCTCTTTCGCTGTCGCATCGTCTTTTATAGGGACTGATTTGGGTGTTTCTTTTGAGTCTTTAACTTCTTGTAGTGCTGTAGTATTTATTGAAATTTTGGATTCCAATTCAGTTGCAGGATTCAAACCTTTTAATTTGGTGAGGGTATCTATGCAGCTTTCTAGAATCATAATGCGCAATTCTTTGTTTAAATACTGAGGGGGGATTTCAGTAATTAAGCGTTGCATTCGGCGATATTTGTTCTGAAGTGCGTTTGTCTTTCTGATTTTTTCGATGCGTGCTTTTTCACGAGCCTGACTAATAAACAGGATCGAAATAGACCCTAAAATAATGAGAATTATTATAATAGTAATAGCGGTTACTGACATATTTATATTTCGTTTCTTAAGATCAGATGAATTATAAATATTAGTATAGACTAATGGCCTGAAAATACAGATGCTTAGCTAAAAAATATGAAGATCAATCTTAGGGCTTGACCAACTTAAATACTGGCGGTAGAATGCGCGCATCCTAAATCAGGAAGACGAGTCGTCTATTGCGTCCCCTTCGTCTAGAGGCCTAGGACACCGCCCTTTCACGGCGGTAACAGGGGTTCGACTCCCCTAGGGGACG
>ENA-OSET01002756-OSET01002756.1-sediment-metagenome-genome-assembly--contig:-NODE-2756-length-16668-cov-9.784341_pt1 | contig 16668 bp, 14 predicted proteins | sample MGYA00237882_ERZ534229 | MGnify/ENA primary metagenome ERZ534229 (study PRJEB26408, sample SAMN06266212) | sediment metagenome | isolation source: Hudson Canyon methane seep mesocosm | place... | reverse complement strand
TATAGCGAAAAGCCAATGGTTGGCCTCTTCGCAATACTTTCACTTCTAATTCATTTGCCGATGACAACACTCCAATCAACGACATGATCTTTCCAGAACTCGTTATCTCCACCTCATTAACCTGCGTGATAAGATCACCTTTAACCAAACCTAATCTCGCAAATAAAACTTTATCCTTCCCAGGTGCCACTCTGTACCCTTGAAAGCTACCATTACTTTCAACAGGCTCTATAATCATTGTCCCACTTAATGAGAGTGGACTTGTTTTTAATGTATCGATAAGAGTTGATAAATTTTTTGTTAACTTTTTACTTCTTGTCTTATCTATTACAGGAACCTTTTCCCTGCTTACTGCAACAACCTTCTCAGGTTCTGTTTGAACAACTGGATTCTTTTGTTTTTGTAGCACATCAAATAACGTTAATGTTTCAAATTTACCACCTCGTTGAAGTATCAGTCGCTGTGAATAAATTTCATATATCGTGACATTATCCCTCCCTTCAATCGCATCAGCTAAGTAATAAATATTCTGAATACCCCGTGCATTCTCAATTATTGCACTACTTTTTATTTTACCTTGCCCTTTACGTAATCCTCGAAGTTTAAGGTTTAAAGACGTTTCTGGTGCAGTAATCTGTTTTTCTTTGATTCCCGACTTACTATATTGTTGAACAGATGTTCCAAATAAATTTAAGGCAACAACCTGTTTCATATTGATTACAAGAGAGGGAGCCAGCTTATCTGAACGAGCACCCTGATTTATTGTTATTGCATTAGCCTGAAAAGGAACAAATAGCCACAAGAAGGTTGAGAGATACCATGCACAATAGATGGCAATACCTAGTGTAAGCACATTTTTTAACAATGAAAATTTTACGGTTAATCTCATTTAAACGTATTTAATACTTTTAAAAAAATAGGAAACTGACTGTAGCATAAAAAATTAAGGCTGACTGAATAAATCATCAGTCAGCCTCAACTTCTAAACGTATTACCTAAATATTCTAGACAATAGGTGTTTCAACAGGTGAAATTGTTTCTAAAAATGCTTGATAGCAATTAATTTCATCATTTGTATCAATCACATTACCATCAACAAGACAGTTTGCACGTCCAATATTGATTGCAGTGTAATCATACGGTGATACTGCAGCGCCATCCAAATCCAAAGCTGCAGCATCTAGAATAGCCTGTGCCTCATTAATTTGAGCATTTGTAACTGGAACACTTCCTGAAGCAGGTGTTGCAGCATTACTACCACCGCCTCCACCGCCACAAGCTGTTAACACTACAAAGCTTAATGCAACACCAACAGTAGAAATACGTTTTGTTATAGATTTAACATCCATAATATCTACCTCTTTGAAATTATTCTAGAATCCTGCTGCAATAGCTGCTTCACCATTACCACAATCAGGGTGAGACCAACCACCACCACTAAAGTCAATATTATCTGAAGTTACAGTTGTAAAGGCTACATCACCTAAACCAACTACTGCTGCACCATTAACGACATCAACGCCTACAGCTGTAGATAATGCTTCACGTGTACGCCATGCAATATTGTGATCTGCGCATGATGTATCACCACTAACACCGATTGCACCAACTAACTCGCCACCAGCACTATAAAGGGCTAAACCACCACCAAATACATTAACACCACCAATTTTCAAACCTGCCATCGAATCATTAGGGGTACCGTAAGTTTTTGGATCACCTAGGTAAGCAACACGTGTATCAACGGGGTTACTGTGCTGTAAACCAAATAAAGGATTTCCATCTTGAACTGCAGTATGTAAATTTGCAGTTGACAATGCCAATCCATCAGTACTTAAAGAATTTGCTGTGTTAGCTTTTTGAGCAGAAATTACACGGCTAGCTGACCAAGGATCTGGGTCACCTGGTGCACCTGCACCTGCTAATGGTTGATGCGCTGCAGTAACGGCACAAACGACGCCAAAACGATTGACTACAGAGCCCCACATATCAAAGTTCAACCCACCATTAGTTTGTCCAGTACCGTTAGAATCTAACGCAACCTGAAGAGCAGAAGTTAATTGAGCGTGAGTAGGTACTGCTGAACAGTCGTTAACTGTTCCAGCTTGGTTATCAGCCTGTGCCATAGCACCAGCTGAAGCCATTGATAAAGTTGCAACAGCAACTAAACTAGCAATTTTTTTCATTATTAAAATCTCCAAAAGATTATAAATAAAAAGTAAATAAGAATTTAATGTCACTACACCAATAATTGAATGACAAAAAGAATTTACGTGATATGACACAAATTAGTAACCCCTCTTAATGGCCCCCCCATTAAGTACCCCCTCTTAAAGGGGGGTACGAAAATAACTGACTTGTTATACACTCTAGTTAAGTGTTATGTGATTTTAAGGATGATTTCACTGTGTTTTTTATGGATATTTAACCTTGTAGTTCAGTTCTGCCTATTTCCCATCTACCATTGATTGTGGAAACTTCAGTACTGAAAAAAGGAATAAGACCTGAATTAAATGCAGATTCAAGATTCACATCGGCTCGAACAGTTGGCTCATATGGGCCTACCTGAGCAAGTGTTCATTCCTGCTTTATTACAAGAACTTCACCATACTATTCCTTCACTTTCTAATACCTTTTGCTGGCAAGATGAGAATAATAATCTTAATAACATTTATGATGAAGCTCTCAATACCAATGCTATTAATAATTTTATTACGGCATTATCTAGTTCTGAGCCAGATAAATACACGCACACAACACAATGGGTTAGCAGTTTAGACAAGGTCACTACTACGCTTGATTTTTATGGTAAATGTCCGCTCATTGCTGAGTTTTACAAGACCATCTTATTGCCCTTGGGTTATCAAAACACCTGCTTTGTACCTATCATTTGTCCTAAGAAAAAAATTCGCTTAGGGGTGCTCATGGTGCACCGTAAAAGAAAAGATCCTGATTTTTCAGATAGAGAGCGAGAATTTTTATCGACTATTGCGGATATTATTGCCATAGGTTGTCAAACACCCAGTAAGCCTGATCTTTATACCATAGATGGCTGGGAACAAGGCCTGTTGGTATGCGACTCAACAGCTAAGTTACATTATGCATGTTCACTAGGCTTAAAGCTTTTAGCATTAGCGTCATCTCCTCAGTTTGATCATTCAAACTCCAAGACACCTGCTAACCTAGATTCTTTTACCGGTTTACCAACACTCATCTCGACGCTTATTGCATCGAAGAAAAACAAACACAAAATCTCTAATCCCATTTTAACGGAATCCAATGCTTGGGGAGAGTTCAAGCTACGGGCTTTTTTGATTGATGCTCTTGATGATAAGGCTGAGCCACAAATTGGTCTTCACCTTTGTTGGCAAGAACCTTTCGTATTGAAGCTGTTTCACCGAATTAAAATGCTTAACTTAACACCTCGCCAAGAGACTGTTGCTTTATTTTATTCGGCAGGCGATCAATTACAAATGATTGCTGATAAGTTAGGCATTAGTTTGCATACTGTAAAAGAACATATCAGAAATATCTCTGAACGATTGAGTATTAAAACAAGAGCCGACCTCATTACATGTATTTTATGTGAGAAGTCCTTTAGCAGTTAACGCTATTGAAACAATGTCTAATGATTAATAGCCATCATTAGAAATAAACCTTCCTTCAAACCCACCGCAAACCTAACTATTTAGTAGCATATTAATGGCTGCTCGTAACTTTGCCGGCTTCACTGGCTTATGCAATAAAATCAAACCACTCTCTTGTGCCTGTTGCAGCCGATCGGGAGAGGTGTCACCCGTAATCAAGATGGCTGGTATGTCATGTTCTAATTGCAGTCGAAGTTGTTCGATAACGTCAATTCCTGTTACATCTTCACGTAGGCGAAAATCAGAAAGAATGACATCTGGTGAGAAGTATTGACACAATGCACGTGCCTCCCCCATATTAAATGCCGTTTCAACCTCACTGCCCCACTTTTCCACTAACATTTTTGTTGCTATTAATATGGGTTCTTCATCATCAATAATTAGTATCTTTTTACCAGCCAAGCGGTCATTCACTTTAATAGCGACAGGTTCATCCATTTCCTTCGAGTCTGTATTCGCAGACTGCAATTTAATCCTTGCAACGGTACCTCGTGACTCTTGTGAATGCAGAGAGAGTGAGTGCCCTAACATCCTCATTTCACGACTTACAATCGCTAAGCCTAGCCCTAAACCTTGTCGACGGTCTCGTGCAGCATTGTTTATTTGATAAAACTCATCATAAATAAACTTCATTTCTGATTGTGGTATGCCGATCCCGGTATCCCAGACCTCTATCCACAATTCATTTTTTCGCATACGGCAGTTTAATAAAATCCCACCCTCATTGGTATATTTGATGGCATTACCAAGTAGGTTACGAATCGTATTTTCTAATAAGGTTGCATCACTATAGACAGTGCACGCATGACAACGAACTCGTAAGGTCAGTCCTTTTTCAAGTACTTGGTTTCTATGATTATCTGCAAGCCGCTGTAGTAACCGAGACACATTAACAGCTTCAAACTTAGCTTTAACAATACCGGCATCCAGACGACTAATATCCAGTAATGACGATAGTAATTCATTAAGGGAAGCAACGGAATCGTTTAAGTAGGCAAGTGTATGCTTCCCTTTTGACGATAGTTTTTCTTCCGTGAGCGCTTCGGAAAATAACTCCAAGGCATGAACAGGCTGACGTAAATCATGACTTGCCGATGCTAAAAACCGTGTTTTTCGTTTATTGGCATCATCTGCTTGTTCTTTACTTATTTTTAATTCTTCAAGCAATTTTGCATGTTCAAAACGTAGCTGAATGGATGATAATACTGACTGTTGGTACGATTTTCCTAAGCTATATGAGCCGAGCATATTGATTATTGTTAACACGGATAATAGCTGATAATTCAAGTCGGACTGGAGTAAAAAAGTCAGTGTTGTCATGCCCAGTATGGTGAACATAAAGGCATAAAAACTAGCAAGCCAATATGCCGTCACCGTCATCGCTGTGTTGATAATTCCTAAAACAACAATAAGTATAAACAACTGAATTGCAACGGGAAGTTCATCTGAAAAGAACAACATAGCCGCACTACCGTACACCAGCCCCATTACAAATGTGGATAGTGTGAAGTAATGACCCCACTTAATACACGCTTCAGGGGCAGGTTTCAGTCGTAAGAACTTCTTTGCTTGCCAACCAATTAGATATCTTACTAATAAGGCGATGCATAACCAGATAGAAACAATAAGGTTGTCTATTTGGTCCCACATAATAAATGCAAGTATCAATGAGATAACGGCAATTTTTAATGTTGATTTCTTTTGAGCTTCAAAAGAAAAATATAGCCCTTCGGCTAATGTCTCGGTACTAAATTCATCTTGATGTCCTGTAAAGAAGCGTTGTAAACGCAATTGAATATCTTGTCGGGACATAGCCATATCAACTTATTGGAGAGATGAATATAATTCTATACTGTGTCACTAAAACTTTATACCCGCAGTGATACCAAATGTACGCCTTTGAGGTGCTTGAACTAATACTTGGAACTGCTGGTAGCCTGCACTTAACAATCCATAATCGGCTGCATTTGCAGGGTTAGGGCTTGCAACGGCATGACTTATCTCATCATTATCAAATACATTTTTAGCCCACAGTTTGACTGTATATTTGTTATGTTCTAAAGATGTTTGTAAGTTAACAACTGTGCGGTCTGGGATGATCGGTGCACCATGAATAGCGAGAGCAAGTTGATCAGACTGATATAATGCGTCTACACGACTCTGCCATTTCAGATTTGCTGATAAAGGTTTTATATATTGTACTGAAGCATTTGCTGTCAGCTTTGAAACATATTGCATTCTCACGCCATCAAGAACTGGATTCAGATCTGCAATAGTCAGTGCTCCGTAGGTATATTTATCAAACTTGGCATTGGTATAGCTCACTCCTGCACGAAGATCCCAGTTTTTAGCAGGTTTTGCTGCCAATTCAAACTCAATTCCTTTTGATGTTGATTCACCAGCATTAGCATTTAAGATAGCATTAGCACTACCCAGTTGACGTACAATTTGATCATCCCATTTAATATAAAAAGCAGATAAATTACTTGTTAGACGATTATTAAGCCAGCTCGATTTAAGCCCTATTTCATAATTGATGCTTTTTTCAGAATCATAAGTGCGTTCATCAGCTGTCGGTACTCGCCCACCCAATGTTGAGGTGTTAAACCCGCCAGATTTCACCGCTTTAGCAACACTTGCATAAAGCATCACATCATCCGTAAAAGCATAATCTAATGCTACTTTAGGTGTGAAGTGGTTAAACACAGCACTTTGAGAAAACTGACTAGAATCCAGTGTCACTAAATTAGTATCATTAACACTTACTTTTTTACGTTCATAGGTATAACGACCAGCCAGTGTCATTTTAAGTTGTGTGGTTATATTAAAATCAACGGAACCAAAGACGGCCAAATTATGTATCTTTTCAGTGCTTTCCGATAGCACGTTTGGAGAAAGAAGCGTTGCTACGGGACCTAAGATAGCGCCAGGTACAAATTCATTTCTATTAACGACGTCACTGTCAGAACCATAAAAATAGACACCTGCCAGCCAACGAATATCTTGTAACTCAGACGAGAGTCTAAATTCTTGACTAAACTCTTCTTGCTCTGTCTTTAAAATAGACTGGGCAAGGTTTCGTGCTTCATAGTCACTATCAAAAAGGTAATCAAGGCTTAGATCGTTATAGCCTGTAATAGAGGTGAATGTTAGTTGTTCTAGATCCCAATCGAGTCTAAATGAGCTATTCACCTTGTCTCGCTGATGATGACCCGGCGTGACAGCAAAGCCACTTGTTAGACTCGGAATGTCACCGCTATAAATTTGAAAGTCATTAAATGCTGCTCCAGGTGCAAAAAAGTTAGCCGTAAAACCTGAGTTATTAGTTATATACTGCGTGGCATCATCACCATCATTCGTATCTTCAACCGCTACTCTAAGAGTCATTTCTACATTATCTGACGGCAATGCCATCAGACTTAAAGCGTAAGTATTACTTTGTTTATCATCCAGCTCCCCTCCTGTTAGGTCATTGTCATAAAAGCCATCAAAACTAGCATGCATGCCATTGACTCTATAAAACAGCTTGTTTTCAATGATTGAACCACTGTGAGCTAACTGGAACTCTTGTCGCCCTTTATTACCTATCGTAACGTCAGCATTCCCTTCGCTTTTATTTGATGGACGTTTGCTAATATAGTTAATCGTTCCAGCAAATGTATTTCGGCCATAGAGTGCATTTTGAGGTCCCTTAGTGATTTCTACTCTTTCAAGATTGTCACCCAATAAGGAATCCATTGCACCACGAGAACCTTGATACACACCGTCGATGAATATACCCACATTCGATTCGCCGATTACCGTATTCTGCCCTCGCACAACAGGGTTACCCAACCTTCTGTGAGGAACACTGGTATACGTGAATCCTGGGGTGAACATTGAAAGGTCTTCAATAGTATGGATATTACGATCTTTAATATCTTTTGCTGTAAATGCCGTCACAGCACTGGGTACTTTTTGTAACAATTCATTCCGCTTACGCGTTGTAACCGTTATATTTTCTAGAGTAAGGCTGTCAACTTCTGGCAAGGAGGTTTCTTCTGCATAGCCGTTTGTAGATAACGCTAACAGCTGACAATATATGATACTAACTATTACTTTTTTTGAGATGCCCAAAATATATTTCCTAACTCTGTAAATGTGTCTAAAATTTTATCTGGTGTTATTTAAACAATAACGAAATAAACTAACGCATCCCTGTTATTTTATAAATATGAAAATCAACTTAAACTGAAGAAGTGTAACTGCCTTGCAATCTGAATAAGTTCTGTACGATTGTGAACATCAAACCGTGAAAACAATTCTTTAACATAGCCTTTCACAGTATGTTCACTTAACGTCATTAAGTTACCAATTTCTGCTGTCGTACAGCCTTTTTCTATTAACTGTAAAACCTCATTAAGCCGAGGGGAAACAGAAATCTGTTGCAAGCCATTTTGAGAGGTTACTTTTTGGGTTTTAGTTAAAAAGTCGCCCCAGCCTTCCGGCAGATATTCCTCACCATCGAGAATAGTATCAATGGCCAACTTTAACTCGGTAGATGTCGACGTTTTAGGTAAATAACCCGATACGCCAAGTTTAATGACCATTTGAATGTCAGCTGAATTTTCTGAGGCTGAAACGATTAGAATGGGAATTGCAAACCGCTTCTTTTTTAATTCAGATAACAGTGTTGGTGCTCCACCATTTGGCATTCGTAGATCTAGCAGAATAATATCAATATCATTATTTGCCGTTAATAGTGAAAAAGCATCGTTTATGGTATTGGCCAAAAAGAGTTGGCAGTTGGGAAAGAGTTGGCTTAGAACAGCCCGAACACCTTCAAGATAAAGGTTGTGGTCATCAATAATTAAAATTTTCATTTAACAATGTAAACCTTATGTTTCAGAAATTAATGTTGATAAAACATAAGTCACTTTACGCTTTAACCTGCAATTTCTGGCACAATCTACAGAAATCAACACACATAGTTAACCCTACTTTATGGTGGGAGTAATTTCAATATATCTAATAAGGTATTTTTTTGTTTTTATACTCTATATTAAAGAATCACTTAGATTATTTTTATACACATAAAATATTCTTAAGTCGCTGAGTACGCCCTTAAATTATTAATAATCCTTACTGACGAATCCATAATCCATTGTTCTGGCGGCAGCCTGTAGACGTAACAGCCACTTCTTTCTGCTCGGTTTTTATTGTCGATTTGTATTCTCGACAAAACAGACCTTGTTCATTCTTAAAGGTATTAATAGGAGAAATTCGTAACTCACCCACCCCAGCCTGCCATTGTAATGGCTGATTTGTATAATTATTTTCTAATGCTTGCTGCGCTTTTGTTTCATCTTTAAAACTAAACGTTTGTTTGCTCTCTGCAGACAGTGCTGACAATAATTGTTGTGGTTGCATAGTCACATGTTTTTCAGCCGTTTGTTTAGTTGTCACTACCGGAGCAGCTTCAGCTTTGTCATTACGACTGAAAATATCGCCAATTTTCACTGTTTGACAACCACTTAGCATCACGAGTAATAGGCTGGCTAAAAGCACTTTTCTTGTTAACATTTATTGTCCTTAGAATTTATCTGTCAATATCAGGTAAGTTGCAAAATAGTATATACCGAAACTGATGATTTATTCAGCAGAAACATTCGCTATCACTATGCATCGCTAATTAAAGATAGACTTTTAATTGGGCGCTTTAGAACATTCCTAACTGTAGTTGAGCCGCCTCACTCATCATGTCTTTCGTCCAAGGTGGATCCCAAACTAATTCAACTTTCACTTCATTAACATTTGGGACAGTTGCAACCTTAGCTTCTATATCACCTGGAAAGGACTGGGCAACAGGACAGCCTGGAGCCGTTAATGTCATATTAATATCAACTTTAAAATCATCATCAATCTTAATATCGTAGATTAGGCCTAATTCATAAATATTGACTGGGATTTCAGGATCGTAGATTGTTTCTAGCATCTCGATCACATCACCTTTCAATTCTTCGGGACTAATGTCAAAATAGTGTTCGCTCATAATTTAATCCTTAGCCTACTCTGTTGTTACTGAAACATCATGATCATTGTCCATAGCGGTATGCATGGTGTGCCATGATAATGTTGCACACTTAACGCGTGCTGGAAATTCTTTAACACCGCTAAGCACTTCGAGCTTGCCTAGTGCTGTTGCATCAAACTCTTCGCCAGTCATTTGCTTATGAACCTGCTGATAAATATGTTCTGCTTCAGCAATTGTTTTACCTTTTAATGATTCAGTCATCAATGATGCAGATGCAACTGAAATAGCACAACCACTTCCTTGAAAACTCAGATCTTCAATTACACCCTGGTTTAATTTCACGTAAACCACTAAAGCATCACCACATAGTGGATTGTTTCCGTGGGCAAAGTGATTAGCATCATCCATTTCATGAAAGTTGCGTGGTTTTTTATTGTGATCCATGATCACTTGTTGGTAGAGATCTCTTAAGTCTGCTGAGCTCATAATTTAGAATCCCCATTGTTATTCATTAATGCAATTTTACAAAAACTGGTCATCCCCGTGAAGACGGGGATCCAACGATAGTGATTGCTTTTACAGTCCGTGGGTCCCCGCATACGCGAGGATGACGAGAAGCTTCTCTCTGGATGTACTAGAAACATTTGAATGATTCCTGTACTTTATTTATCAGAATCACTTAAATAGCTCCTGTACTTTTTTGATGCCTAGCACTAAGGCATCAACTTCTTCCATCGTGTTATAAAAGGCAAATGAAGCACGTGCTGTTGCTGGAATGCCAAAGAACTGCATCACAGGTTGTGCACAGTGATGTCCCGTGCGGATTGCCACGCCTTCTTGGTCGAAAATAGTACCCACATCATGAGGGTGCACACCTTCAATCATAAATGACAATACACTGGCTTTTTCTTTCGCAGTACCAATGATTCTGACACCTTCCATTGCGCTTACTTTTTCCGTCGCTGCAACTAATAAGTCATGTTCATGTTGAGCAAGCTTAGCAATGCCAAGATCTTGCATATAATCAATGGCAGCACCCAGACCAATTGCACCCGCAATATGTGGCGTGCCTGCTTCGAATTTATACGGTAATTCATTGTATTGCGTATGCTCAAAACTGACTGACAGTATCATGTCGCCACCACCCTGCCATGGCGGCATATCTTCGAGCAATGCTTGTTTACCATACAGTGCACCAATGCCAGTTGGTGCAAACATTTTATGGCCTGAAAATACATAAAAATCACAATCCAACTCTTGTACATCAACGTCCATATGAGGTACTGCTTGAGCCCCATCGATCAATACAGGAATATTTTTAGCATGTGCTTTGGCAATCATATCTTTGATAGGATTAATCGTTCCTAAGGCATTAGAGACATGGCCCACCGCTAAGATTTTTGTTTTATCGCTCAATAGCTCATCAAATGTTGATAAGTCCAATTCACCTTGCAGTGTCATCGGAATAACCTTTAATGTCGCCCCAACCTGCTCACAGAGCATTTGCCATGGAACAATATTGGCATGATGTTCCATATGGCTGATTAAAACCTCATCCCCGGCATTAAGCCGTGGACGAACAAAACTTTGAGCAATCAGGTTAATTGCTTCTGTTGCGCCTCGAACAAAGACAATCTCTTTATCTGATTGTGCATTCAAAAACCCACGTACTTTTTCACGTGAACCTTCATATGCATCCGTGGCACGTTGACTTAGTCGGTGAACACCCCGATGAACATTGGCATTATCTTTTCGATAGTAGTCAGCAATGGCATCGATTACTTGCACTGGTTTTTGGCTACTTGCAGCATTGTCTAAGTAAACTAAAGGCCGCCCATGCACGTCTTGATGAAGAATGGGAAAGTCATTTCTGATAGATTGAATGTCTAACATATCACTGTGCTCATTGATGTATTTGTCATCCTCGCGCAGGCGGGGATCCATGGACTGATGAAATAGTCACACTCGTTGGATTCCCGCCTACGCGGGAATGACGGAGTGCTTAGTGGAGCGAATGACGGAGTGTTTAGTAGAAGTAACGATGAGTCAAAGGAGTTCATAGTCCACCTTGTGGCAAACGTTGTTCAATCACAGTAGAAAATGCCTGTCGAATTTCTTCAGACGGGATGCGATTTAACACATCAACAGCAAAGGCATAGGTCAATAAACTACGCGCTGACACTTCATCTAAGCCTCGCGCTCGCAAGAAGAATAAGTGGTCTTCATTAATCTGACCAACAGTACTCCCATGAGCACATTTCACATCATCGGCATAAATCTCCATCTCAGGCTTGGTATCAATTTCACAACCACGCGAGATCAGTAAGTTTTGATTCTGCTGATTAGCATCAGTTTTTTGGGCATCTTTATGAACAATGACTTTGCCGTTAAATACCGCATGACTATTGTCATCTAACACGCCTTTATAAAGCTCTTCACTTGTTGTGTTCGGCACGGTGTGATCGATGCGTGTGTGATTATCAACATGTTGCTCATTATTGCTTAAATACAAACCATCCATTACGACATGTGACTGCTCGCCAAGAAGCTGAGTATGAATATCATTTCGAGCAAGTTTTGCACCCAAAGAAATATTATTCGTTTTCCACTGGCTTTTTGAACCTTGCTTAGCTGCCAAGGTCGCAATGTGGAATGCATTACTTGATTCTTGCTGGAGTTTATAGTGGTTTAATTCTGCATTTGTTGCCAAAACAGCTTCGGTCACAACATTAGTCAACGAAACTTCATCCGTTAGACCAACATAATGTTCAATAATGGTCGCCTTACTATTATCAGCCATCACAATAACATTACGTAAATGTGTCGCTAAATTAGCCGTTTCACCTGTATTAATGACCAATACTTCAATTGATTTTTTAATATCCACACCACTATCAACGGTGATGACAACGCCATCATTCATCAGCAATGTATTCAGTGCATTAAAGCCTGCTTTTGTAATATCGATTTGCTGACCAATATGCGGCTGTGCTTTTTCCAAACCTTGTTCAGATGATAATGCGTTAATCGTTAGGCCTTCTTTTAAACCATCTAATGATGAAAGTACATCAGAGAAAACACCATCAACAATCACAACACGATACGCATCACTCAATGAAGCAAGCTGGTCACATTGTTCTAAACTGACTGCACTAGGTTTAGCTTCGTGAGTGAACTCTTGCTGTGACAGTGCCCACAAACTGGTGTATTTCCAATCTTCTTGTTTCTTTGCCGGCAAACCTTGGCTATTAAACTGTGCCAATGCTTTTAGACGTAAACTCTTTAACCACGCAACATCTTGACCAAGCGTTGTCGTGATACTGGTGAAAGGTGTTGCTAATTCGGTTAATCCTTTCATGCTAGGCTCCTTCTTTAACCCAGCTATAACCCGTTTTTTCAAGCTCTTTTGCTAGCTCTTTGTCACCAGACTTAACGATTTGGCCTTCAGAGAGTACATGAACAAAATCAGGCACAATATAATCTAATAAACGCTGGTAATGGGTGATCATTACAATTGAACGTTCAGCTGAACGTAAGGCATTCACCCCTTCTGATACCGTTTTTAATGCATCTATATCTAAACCAGAATCCGTTTCATCTAAAATAGCGAGTGAAGGTTCTAATAAAGCCATTTGTAAGATTTCATTACGTTTTTTCTCACCACCAGAGAAACCTTCATTTACACCTCGGTGTAAGAACGCTTCATCCATCTTAACTAGTTCTAATTTACTACGCACTAGGGTCAAAAAATCAATCGCATCGAGATCATCTAAACCTTGATGTTTACGAACAGCATTCAGTGCCGCTTTCAATAGGTAGATATTACTAACGCCTGGAATTTCAACCGGATATTGAAACGCTAGAAACACACCACGTTGAGCTCGCTCTTCTGCAGCCAAGTCTAATAAATCTTCACCTTTATACGTCACGCTACCTTGAGTGATTTCGTAACCATCTCGGCCAGCTAATACATTTGATAGCGTACTTTTACCTGCACCATTAGGACCCATGATTGCATGCACTTCACCAGCATTAACCGTCAGGTTGATACCGCGTAAGATTTCTTTGCCATCAACACTGGCATGAAGGTTTTTAATTTCTAACATTAAATTATCTCTTTAATTTCCACGCTGTCGGACTAAAGTTCCGACCTACGTTGTTTTTTATCTTTGTCGGACTAAAGCTCCGACCTACGTTACTTTTTATCTTTGTCGGGTTAAAGCTCCGACCTACGTTGTTTTTTATCTTTGTCGGGTTAAAGCTCCGACCTACGTTACTTTTTATCTTTGTCGGACTAAACCTCCGACCTACGTTGTTTTTTATCTTTGTCGGGTTAAATCTCCGACCTACGTTACTTTTTTATCTTTGTCGGACTAAAGTTCCGACCTACGTTATTTTTATTCAAATATCGTTCTATATAATCTTTACTGATGTAGGTCGGACTTCAGTCCGACACAGCCCTTAACCAACCGAACCTTCCAAAGAAAGTCCCAATAAATTCTGGGCTTCTACAGCAAACTCCATTGGAAGCTGACGCATGACTTGTTTACAAAAACCATTGACGATCATTGATACTGCATCTTCAACATCTAAGCCGCGCTGTTTACAATAAAACAACTGATCTTCACTGATTTTTGATGTGGATGCCTCATGTTCAACTTGAGCCGTTGGATTTTTCACTTCAATATAAGGGAAGGTGTGAGCACCACATTGATCGCCCATTAATAAAGAATCACATTCAGTATAGTTGCGTGCATTCTCAGCATTAGGCCCTACGCGAACTAATCCTCGGTATGCATTTTGTGAACGCCCTGCTGAAATACCTTTTGAAATAATCGTTGAACTGGTATTTTTACCAAGGTGAATCATTTTGGTACCGGTATCCGCTTGTTGCATATTATTGGTCACAGCGACCGAGTAGAACTCACCAATAGAATTATCACCTTGCATAATGATACTTGGATATTTCCACGTAATGGCAGAGCCCGTTTCAACTTGTGTCCATGATACTTTTGAACTTTCACCACGGCATGCTGCACGTTTGGTTACAAAGTTAAAAATACCGCCAACGCCATTTTCATCGCCTGGATACCAGTTTTGCACGGTTGAGTATTTAATCTCAGCTCGGTCATGTGCCACTAATTCAACAACCGCTGCATGCAATTGATTTTCATCACGCATCGGTGCCGTACAGCCTTCAAGGTAACTCACATAAGCATCGTCATCGGCAATGATCAATGTACGCTCAAATTGCCCCGTATTAGCCGCATTGATACGGAAATACGTTGATAGTTCCATCGGGCAACGTGTGCCTTTCGGAATATAAACAAATGAACCATCGCTAAACACCGCAGAGTTCAATGCGGCATAGAAGTTATCTTTATAAGAAACGACACTACCTAGATATTTCTTAATTAACTCGGGATGCTCGTGTACTGCTTTTGAGAATGGCATAAAAATAATGCCATCTTCACTTTCATCAAAGATAGTTTGTGGTTTAAATATAACCTTAGCAGGGGCATCACTGCAGTTATCACTGAACATTTCCACTCTTTTATTTAACACTTGTTCGGACAAATTATTTAACGGAACTATTGGATGTTTTGCACTGGCTTGGCTAGTGATTAATAATAGAATAAGCAAATTGAATAGCTGGAAGGGTATGAGTGAATTTCTCATTGTAACTATGGGGCGAATATTGTTTTTTACTTGGCTTAATGAGCTGAGCAAGTCAGGAGTAGGAAATGAATTGTGTATTTTGTTTGTTTTAAATAGCAAAAGTATAACCTCCCTTATTCAAAAAAAGGACAGTAAATAAATGAGTGATACGTTGTGGTTACTAGTTTATAGCTACTAGTGGTAGCTAAGACTCATTTAATTAATTAGTAGATCAACTTCATTCCAATAATAAGATAGTATATTATTAGATCTTTAGGCTACCACTTAGTTAGTTTGATTGGTATTAAATACGCTCAATGTCTTTGGTACCAAATAAACCGTAAGGTTTGAACCAAAGTATAATTAACAACACATAAAATGGTGCGATATCATACATGTTGCCAATGTGTAAATATTGACTATCAAAAAACTCAGCTACATTTTCCAGTACACCTATGATGAGACCGCCAACAATTGCACCAACAATTGAGTCTAATCCGCCTAAAATAACAGCTGGGAATACTTTGATACCCATAATAGAAAGTGAATCAGAAACACCATTAACCATACCGATAACCACACCAGCCGTTGCCGAAACCGTTGCTGCAATACCCCAACTCATCGCAAAAACATGTTTTACAGATATACCTAAACTTTGAGACACTTGTTGATCGAATGCGGTAGCCCTCATCGCTAAGCCATGTTTAGAGTGTTTAAAGAATAGATAGAAGGCGACCATGATAATTAACGCAATCACAGTACTCATTAAGTACGCCATTTCTATATTTAATCCCATGATATTAATCGATTGAGTATCAAATACTTGCGGATAACTTTGTGGTGAAACACCAAATATCCATTTCATTAATGCTTGGAAAAATATCGACAGTCCGATTGTTACCATGATCACCGAGATAATCGGTTCACCAATCATGGGACGCAGTACTATCATTTGTAACAGCACACCAAAACCAGCCATAAATACAAGTGATAATAAAAATCCGACAAAGAATGGCAACTCTAAGTAAATCAATGAAGCCCAACATACCCAGGCACCAATAAGTAAAAACTCACCTTGGGCGAAGTTAACAATTTGTGTTGATTTATAAACCAACACAAAACACATACCAATAACGCCATATAACAAGCCAACAATCAGTCCATTCACTACTAATTGAGTTAAGAGTTCAAAATTCATGATGCTTTCCTCTGAGTTTGACTACTGCTGGATGACACAGCATGCCCATCATTTTCAAGATCAATTAATGATAAATAATTGAAATCACCTTTATATATGATATTCTTGCTAACTGGAACTCGTGTTACACTTAGCCCCATAGGATCCAAATA
>ENA-OSET01002754-OSET01002754.1-sediment-metagenome-genome-assembly--contig:-NODE-2754-length-16674-cov-12.083690_pt1 | contig 16674 bp, 13 predicted proteins | sample MGYA00237882_ERZ534229 | MGnify/ENA primary metagenome ERZ534229 (study PRJEB26408, sample SAMN06266212) | sediment metagenome | isolation source: Hudson Canyon methane seep mesocosm | place... | reverse complement strand
TGCTGTAATGGTTCAACTTTCATTACCATTCCAGGTCCGCCACCATACGGCCTATCATCTACTGTTTTATGTTTGTCCTGCGTAAAGTCACGCGGGTTCCAATAATCTATCGCTAACTTTCCCCGCGATACAGCACGGCCTGTTACACCATACTCCGTTATTGCTTCAAACATTTGAGGAAAGAGAGACACTACACCTAAATGCATAGCACTACATCCTCAATAATCTAATTCCCAATCGACTCGAATAAGTGCTTCATCCAAATCAACTAGCTGAATCACTTCTTCCATTACATATGGGATTAGTTGTTCAGTTTTACGTTCTTTATCTTTAACAAGCAACACATCATGTGCACCTGTTTCAAGCAAGCTATCAACTTTACCGAGCACTTCATCGTTCATGTTAATGACCGTTAAACCAATTAACTGAGACCAATAAAATTCGTCTTTCGCCGCTGGTTTTAGCTGGCTTCTTTTAATAGCTAGTTCTGAGCCAATCAATGGTAAAACCTGATCTGGGTCGGTTACATTAGCCAATCCCAACACCACACCTTTACCTTGAACGCGTCCACCGGACACTTCCATCTCTATCCACTCGCCCTTTCGAGACATGTAAATAGGTGAATAACTCAATATATTCTTTCGAGGTTCTGTGAATGAAAATATTTTCATCCAACCTTTCACCCCAAAGACGCCAGAGATTTTTCCTAAAAGGACAAACTCATCATTAGCGTCCATGTCACTACCTTTACTCAAGATAGCTTTAAGCAGCTTTAGCTTGACCGATCAGTTTAGCAACACGTTCTGATGGTTGTGCACCTTCACCAACCCAGTATGCAACACGATCAAGATCTAAACGTAATGTTTCTTCTTGACCTTGCGCTAAAGGATTAAAAAATCCAATACGCTCAATGCAACGACCGTCACGTTTGTTACGTGAATCAGCTACTACAACTGTGTAATAAGGACGCTTTTTAGCGCCGCTGCGAGATAATCTAATTGTTACCATATTCCTGCCTGTACAAAACTGGATCGAAAAACAGACGTATTTTACGCACATATCTACAATTTGAAAAGCTTAACTTGCATTACTTATTCGAATTCAAGGCTGGTAGCCATTTAGAGTTGCTTATTTTAACGTCATTACATCTTTGAAGCGCAAATTTCATCACTTCAATCTTAATATTCAGGTGATCATTGCCACCAAATTGGGAAGATCATACACAGTTAACGACTCTAAAACACGTAAATTTTCTTAATTCGTGTTTAAATCGAAAATAGACATTGTCTGTTGATAAATATTTTCAAACAAATGTTCATTTGATAAAAATAATCTTAATAGCTCAGGGTCAAAATGATGGGGTTCAGTTCGTCCATCACCGTGCCTCATAGTTGCAATTGCCTTTTCATGAGTAAAGGCAGGTTTATAAGGGCGAATAGACCTTAATGCATCATACACATCACAAATAGCTACAATACGGCCACCCAGTGGAATACCTAGACCACTGGTACCATTTGGATAACCACTTCCATCCCAACGTTCATGATGGGTTAACGCAACCTCGGCACCCAAGCGTAAATAAGGAGAGGTGGTCGCATTTGATAAAATTTGTTTGCCAATCACCGTGTGCTTCTTCATTAGATCAAATTCTTTCTCTGTCAAAGCACCTTTTTTTTGCAAAATACTGTCTGATATCGCTAATTTACCAATATCATGTAAAGCACTAGCATAGAATAATGTATCAATATATTCACGCTTGGTTCCAGCAAGTTTCGCCAATGTTTTTGCATAATGTCCTATGCGGCCTACATGTTGCCCCGTCTCATCATCACGAAACTCTGATGCGATAATCAGCGTTCGAATTGTTTCAATATGGCTTAGCTCGATATCTTGTTCATCTTGTTCAACAGTATCTTCAAGTAATATTTTTTCTTGAATTAATTGATCTTGATACGCTTTTACTTGCAAGGTATTCCTTACACGAAGCCACAATTCTTCACGGTCAATCGGTTTACTTAAAAAATCATCAATACCCAATGACAAGGATTTTAACCGTGATTCACGGTCTGTAAGCGCACTTATAATAAGGATAGGAATATATTCATTAGTGATCGTAGCTTTAAGTTGTTTGATCACTTCATACCCCGTCATACCTGGCATCATTAAATCCAATAACACCATATCGATATGAGCAGACTTTATATAATTTAAAAAATCAGTACCGCTATTAAAGGCAACAACATCATACCCCTCATGCTCTAATAGCGTGCTCAATAGGCTAGTTACACTATGCTGATCATCAACAATAGCAATTCGAGGTAATTTAATTTCACTCACCACGACTTAGCAACCGCTCAACTAATTTTAAAAACTCTCGATAATTAAATGGTTTGGCCATGTATTCATCAAATCCGTTAGCCATGATTCGTTCTTTATCTCCGGGCATTGCAAATGCTGTTAATGCAATGATAGGAATATAGGCTAACTTCTCGTTTTGTCGAAGTATTCGGCATGCTTCCATCCCATCCATTTCAGGTAACTGAATATCTAAAAGAATCATATCAGGAAGTAGTGCATTGGCTTGTTCAATGCCGCTTTCAGCATTCACCGCAACAGTCACTTTATACTGTTGTTGCTCAAGTAGCATCACCATCAATTTAATATTGTTGGGATTATCTTCTATCAGTAAAATGTGGGGGTTCTTATCCACTATCAGCATTCCTCAACAGGTTTTCTATATAACTAACAAATCCTTGTTGATCGATATTGAACTTTTCAATTATATCACTTACTTTTCCTGACAATGCATGAATATCATCTTCAGTAATAATTTTAGCGGTTACGATAACGACGGGAATGTGGTGTAAATGTTCTGTTTGCATATAAGCAACCACATCAAAACCTGTCACGCCTGGCATCATCAAATCAAGCACAATCAAACTAGGAGATGACAATTTTAGCTGTGCTATTGCTTGCTCACCTGAATATGCTTTTTTCAATTCGATATTATCATGCTGTAGATAGGTACTAATTAATTCGACTGAGTTAGGGTCATCATCAACAATTAAAATAGAATAGTCTTTCAATAATGGCTTATCAATAGGGATACCTGCTGAAATAACCGCCCTCAACAAACTATTTTTATTAACAGGTTTATTCACGATTGCACTTGGCTTAAGCGCAACGCCAGCTAAGTCAACATTACCCATCTGTACTAATATCAATGGTATTTTTTTCTCAGGGTTAGTAAAACTATCACATAATTGTACTTGTTCAAGTTCCTGCACCCCGACCTCAGCCAATACGGCATCAATATTATATTGTTCTACTTTGCTATCCAGTTCAGACATATGCGTTGTGCGATATACCTCGATATCAGCATCTTCTAAAATTGTTCTGATAATGGCAGCATCACGATCATCATGATTCATAATCAGCACTTTTTTCTTCAGCTCTAGATAATGTGACAAGCTATCCTCAAGCTCAGAATGAAAAGAGTCATTTACAATAGGCAACCACACCGTAAAACAACTACCTTTACCTAACTCGGACTCCACACTCACACAACCATGATGCAATTCTGTTAATCGTTTAACCATCGCCAAGCCTAAGCCTGTTCCCTGATATTTTTTTGAAAAAGACCCGTCCAATTGTTCGAATGGAGTAAATAATCTGGCAAGATCATTCTCGGCAATACCAATGCCCGTATCGGCAATAGCAACCGTCACATAATCCTTACGACGATTTTCATTCATATCACATGTAGGTATCACATTTGAATGTAACTTAGTGGTAATGGATATCGTGCCATTGTCAGGTGTGAATTTAGTGGCATTAGATAATATATTAAATAAGACCTGTTTTACTTTTCTTTCATCCGCTGACATTTCAGCAATCTGCTGATCGAGTGAGAGTTCTAGATGAATATTATGTTTACTCGCCTTTTCTTTAATAATGGAAATAGATCGGTCAACAAGATCATTCAAGCTGAAATTAGTGCAGTCCAGCTCCATTTTCCCTGCTTCAATTTTAGATAAATCAAGAATATCGTTTATTAGGCTTAATAAATGTTGACCACTTTCATAAATAACCCCCAGTCCATCTTCCTGTTTATCATTCACATCACCAAACATACTGTCTCTCATCGCTTCTGAAAAACCTAGAATGGCATTAAGCGGTGTGCGTAACTCATGAGACATATTGGCAAGGAATTCAGACTTCATCTTACTGGCTTCATCAAGTTGCTTATTCTTCAGCTCAATTTCTTCATTTCGATCACGCAATTTACCCGTCATGGTCGTCATATCTTCATATTGCTTAAGATTATGTAAGGCAACCCCTGTCTGTACACATAAACGTTCAATAAACTTCAATTCATCTGTTGATGCACTTTCGCGTGAGACCATGACAAATACGCCTAAGCGTTTTTCTTGATAACTGACGGGCGTAATAATGACTGTTTTGGGTTTTATCTTGGCAAAGCCAGCATCAATAAAGAAATCATCATTATCAACATCATGTAACACTATTTCTTTATTAGTTTGAGCACACTCACCAATTAAGCCTTCTCCCAAAACATACTTTTTTTGAAAGTTATTATTAAGACCGTGAGTTGCCTCACAATGAAGTTCTCCAGCCCATTCATCAAACCCATAAAAGGCACTCATCAAATAATTATTATTTTCAGCCAAAATATCAAGTAAATGTGTCAGCACAACAACCCGATCTTGTGATGAGTTAAATTCAGTCAAAATTTTGCTATGGGCTGAATCATAACGTGCTATTTTTTTAATTCGATCTTCAGCTTGTTTTTGTGCCGTAATGTCCCGTGCAGCAGCAAAGACACCTTGTACCACGCCTCCCGAATCTCTATAAACGGAGGCGTTATATAGAACGTGAGTGATCTGCCCATCTCGACGTCGAATTGATAATGGATAGTCAGTAACAAAACCTTCGGTAAATACTTTCTGATAACCCGCTCGAGCATATTCAGGATCAGTAAAGTTATTAGAAAAGTCACTCCCGACTAAATCTTCACGATCAACACCTGTGACTTTCTCTGTGGCATTATTAACATCCATGATCTTACCCTTGGCACTAATAGTAACCAAGGGATCAACACTTGATTCAATCAAGCTTCGAGTATATTCAGCAGCCTGTTTTAATTGCTGTTCTGCTGATTTTTGTTGACTGATATCACGGGCAGCAGCAAATACACCTTCCACTTCACCCTGCTCGTTTCTATAGACAGAGGCATTGTATAAAACAGGCGTCACATGGCCGTCACTATGACGTAAATCAAGGGGGTAATCTCGAACCGAACCTTGCTCATAGACCTGCAAATAACCAGCTCGAGCATATTCAGGATCAGTAAAATAACTAGAAAAGTCAGTACCCACAAGTTGTTCACGTTTAAGCCCTGTCACAAGTTCCGTTGCTTTATTAACATCGGTAATGGCACCATCGGGGGCAATAGTCACTAAGGGATCTAAACTAGACTCAATCAAGCTACGAGTATATTCACCCACTTGTTTTAACTGCTGCTCAGCTGAAATCTGCTGACTGATATCTCGCGCTGCAGCGAACACCCCGACAACATCATTTTGTTCATTTCTATATACAGATGCATTATATAAAACAGGCGTGGTATGGCCATCAATATGGCGTAAATCTAAGGGGTAATCTCGAACCGAACCTTGTTCATACACTTGTTGATAACCAGCACGTGCATATTCAGGATCAGTGAAGTAACTAGAAAAGTCAGTACCAACAAGCTGCTCACGTTTAAGCCCTGTCACAAGCTCCGTTGCTTTATTCACGTCAGTAATCGCACCATCAGGCGCGATGGTGACGAGAGGATCTAAACTCGACTCAATTAAACTCCGAACATAATCGGCAGTATTCATTGATGTTGTTGGCATACTTATTCCCTCATTTGGAATATATCCCTACAAAAAACATGTCCTCCGTTCAGGCTATACCTGCCAGATAAAAAACTCAAGCTATTTAACAACATTTTATTGTCATAATACGCCGCTTTTACACATGTTAATATTGATTGCCACGGTCCTGATATGAGATAGTAACGTTGCCAATTGCGGCACAGCGAAGGGAAACCTTCCACATCATTGTAGGTTTAATGATGAATGCATATAAAGATCTGGGTAGGGTTAATCCTGCCCAAATGGATCTAGCTGACTTTGCTGCTACTGCAGCAGCAGAATCGGCTGAAGAAGAAGAGTTGGGACTTTCTATAGATGCTTCTATTGAAGCCTCGCTCTTAGCGGCTGAAGATGCCATTGAATGGGCTGGTTGGATTATTAACTAGCCTTCAAACCAAAGACCCACTTATTCATTATAAGTGGGTCTTTTTTGGCATGTTCTATAAATCAGGGGCTTTTCCGCTTTTGCGTTAACTTCACATCTCCGTCATTCCCACATACTTTTAGCAAGAGTCCACCTATCTCGATAAACTGATAATTTCATTATTAACAACAAGTAATCCCCATGCACACAGCAAAATGCGTGAATGCAAGACCTGACCCTGTTTTACTCCTTGACTTAATATGACTTGGCAGTGATAATTGCTCTGTGCTTTTGCACACTCATCGCTCCGATTCTAGGGGCATATCTTAAAATTCATAATTTGTAGGTTTTTATGAATACTCAAGAAATAATCGATGCAATCATCGACCAAAATTCAACAGAGCGGCAATTTAGAAATCGGGCTTATTTCGACGACCCCGACTTCGAGTGCTACAGGGTGCAAAAAAAAGCACCCATCGAGCTCATGCTTCATAAGCTCGAATTCACGCCACCGGTAGGTGGTCCGCTCTCAGATGAGGGCGACAATGTAGAATTCAGGTCTGGCCTAAGTTCTACATTGAAGGTCGGCAATACTATTATAAATATTGCTCGCCTTAAAGATCATGAGGTGAAATACACCTTCATTATTTTGAAAAGGCCTTCCCAGTGCAGCTGGAGGGAGGTATTGAAGTTGTGGCAACTTGAGCCGCTTTTTAGCGAACTCAAACCATAACTTGAAAACGGAGAGCTTTTGCTCTCCGTTTTTTTTTGCTTTTTTCAGTGTGATAAAGCTGTTTATATATTCTTTATATAAGCAAGAGTCGTTAAATCGTGGATATAACAACAGTCCATAGTTCCCCGTTTTCACGGGGATGACGTGAAGGAATCATCGGGGATGACGTGAAATATTCACAGCGGATGACGTAAAAGAATCGGGAATTACATGAAAGAATCACGGCGATGACGTAAATGAGTCACGAGGACTCACTACGCTGATGTAGAAGGCAAATAGACTTGGCTAGAAGACTCTAATTTAAAACGGCATTCCACCACCGCCACCCATTGGCATTTTGCCACCTAGGCCACGCATCATTTTCGCTAAGCCACCTTTCGCACTCATTTTTTTCATCATTTTCTGCATTTGTGCAAACTGTTTAAGTAGTCGGTTTACATCTTGGATCTGTGTGCCAGAACCCGCTGCAATACGTTTTTTTCGTGAGCCTTTAATAATATCTGGGCGGCTACGTTCTTTTTTAGTCATCGAGTTGATAATCGCTTCTAGCTTGCCAAGCTCTTTATCATTAACTTGATTTTTAGCGGCAGCAGGAATGTTCGCCATTCCAGGCATTTTATCGAGCATGGAGCCAATTCCGCCCATATTGCCCATTTGACGAAGTTGATCACGAAAATCTTCTAGATCAAAGCCTTTACCTTTTTTCAGCTTATTCGCTAATTTATCAGCAGCGCCTTTGTCCATCTTCTGTTGCGCTTCTTCAACTAAAGACAGTACGTCACCCATCCCTAAAATTCGTGAAACAACACGATCAGGATGGAAAGGCTCTAGTGCTTCAGTCTTTTCACCTACACCCATAAATTTAATAGGTTTACCGGTAATTTGACGAATTGATAATGCCGCACCACCGCGAGCATCACCATCTGTTTTAGTTAAAATCACACCGGTTAATGGTAAGGCATCATTAAATGCTTTCGCGGTATTCGCCGCATCTTGCCCCGTCATACTATCAACAGTAAATAGTGTTTCTATTGGGTTGATGGCTTCATGAATGCGTTTGATTTCGGTCATCATGTCATCATCGACATGTAATCGACCGGCGGTATCAATAATGACAACATCAACAAACTGTAACTTCGCTTGAGCAACAGCCTGTTTAGCAATTTCTACTGGGTCTTGATCTGATTGACTTGGGAAAAAGTGTGCATCCACTTCATTGGCCAATGTTTTTAACTGTTCAATCGCCGCAGGGCGGTAAACATCGGCACTGGCGACCATAACCGATTTCTTTTCACGTTCTTTCAACCAGCGCGCTAATTTGGCAACACTGGTTGTTTTACCCGCACCTTGTAGACCTGCCATTAAGATGACGGCTGGGGGTTGGGCATTTAGGTTGAGAGACTCGTTTGCCTCACCCATGATGAGGGTTAATTCATCATTAACAACTTTAACCAGCGCTTGACCCGGCGTTAAGCTGGTAAGAACGTCTTGGCCCATTGCTCGCTCTTTTACTTTTTCGACAAACTCCCGAACAACAGGTAAAGCGACATCAGCTTCAAGCAATGCCATTCGTACTTCACGCAGGGTTTCTTTTACATTTTCTTCGGTAATTCGGCCTTGGCCACGAAGTTTCTGTATCGTACTACCTAGTCTTTCACTCAAACTATCAAACATGATTCACCTTGGAACTATTGGTTTATTTATTAACTATAAGTGTGATTATAGCCCATATGTTCAGATAACTTGAAAATGCTTGATGATAAAAATTAGTCTGATAACGATTACTTCGTTTATCATCTAGGTATGACTCACCTACACCATCATTCATATATTAAAGGAATGAAACCCCATGGCCCTAGCTAATTCATTAGCCTTTCTACTTTACCTTTGTTGTAGTGCGGCTTTGATTCGTAATTTTGTTCAACGCGAGCAACAAGGTTCGGTGTTGTTTCCTGTCAGCATCTTAACGCTAGTCGCGCTAATTGCTCACGGTGCAGATATTACGTTTACCATGAAAAATGCAGGTGGCTGGGATTTAAGCCTTTTCAGCACTATCGAGGTGACAACATGGTTAATGGCCTTTATTGCATTTATCCTTGGTGCTCGCTTACCCAAAGCACATCCTGGGATTGTTATTTATCCCGTTGTTGCGCTCAGTTTAGTGCTTAAAACATCACTGCCTAGCGAACAAGTAACCCTATTAAGCAATCCTGCACTTGAATGGCATATTCTTTTATCACTTGCGGCATATAGTTTATTTACGCTTGCGGCATTGCAGGCCATTGTACTGGCTATTCAAGAACAACAATTGCGTCATCGTCATTTGGCTGGGCTTACTCAAAAGCTACCGCCATTACAATCAATGGAAATAAGCCTGTTTCAACTGATCACAACTGGCTTTATATTTTTAACCATTGGTTTGTTTACGGGGTTTATCTTCATCGAAGATATTTTTGCCCAACACCTGATTCATAAAACAGTCTTATCAATCATCGCTTGGTGTGTATTTGCCACGTTACTATGGGGTAGAAGACAACATGGCTGGCGTGGGAAAACAGCCATTAAATGGACATTAGTTGGCTTCTCATTTTTAGTGCTTGCCTTTTTTGGTAGCAAACTTGTTCTCGAATTTTTCATCGCTAATGCGTAAGGAAACAGCTACTTCATCATGTTAGAAACGACCTCCCTCTCTCTCTTATTTCTAATTTTATTTTTCTTACTGCTTCTTTCTGCTTTTTTCTCTAGTTCAGAAACAGCATTAATGTCACTTAACCGCTACCGTCTCCGTCATTTAGAAAGTGAAGGTCATGCTGGAGCATCACGTGCTAGCCGTTTATTGGAACGCCCAGACAGATTAATCGGCTTAATCTTATTGGGTAATAACTTTGTTAATATTTTTGCATCTGCTCTTGCCACTATTATAGGCGTGAAATTATATGGTGAGAATGGCGTGCTTATTGCCGGTTCAGCCCTCACCTTAATCGTTTTATTATTTGCCGAAGTGACACCGAAGACATTAGCTGCACTACACCCTGAGCGTGTTGCTTTTCCCGCTAGTTTTATTCTTCAACCCTTACTCTTTCTTCTTTATCCTTTGGTTTGGTTTATCAATATCATCACTAATCGCCTATTAGGCTTTTTAGGTGTATCACCAGAAGAATCATCAAATGCAGCAATTAATGCCGAAGAGCTCCGAATCGCACTGATGGAAGCGGGCAGCTTAATTCCAAAGCGCCACAAAAAAATGTTAGTTAGCATTCTTGATTTAGAAAAGATGACTGTCAATGATGTGATGGTGCCTAGAAATGACATTGAAGGACTAGATATAAATGCCAGTCTTTCCGACATTATCAAGCAACTGTCATACTGTAATAGTACGCGCTTGCCCGTGTATACCGACAATATGGACCATATTATTGGGATTTTACATGTCAGAAAGGCATTGCATTTGCTTGCAGAAAACAATTTCACCAAAGACACATTAAATGGCATTGTGAAACAAGGTTACTTTGTGCCTGAAAATACACCGCTTAATACTCAACTTATCCAGTTCCAACGCCACCGCAGACGTACGGGACTTGTTGTAGATGAATACGGTGATATTCTTGGCTTAATTACCTTAGAAGATATATTCCGTGAAATTGCAGGTGAGTTTACTGCAGACCTTATTGATGAGGATAAAGATATTCATCCACAACAAGATGGTAGCTATCTGATCAATGGTTCTGCTAATATCAGAGAAATAAACCGTAATAATAATTGGAGCCTTCCTACCGGTGGACCAAAAACAATTAATGGTTTGATTTTAGAACTCTTAGAAAGCATTCCCGATCCTGGTGTGAGCTTACGGATTGAAAATTATGTTATTGAAGTAATACAAACATCCAATAACACGATTAAAACAGTTCGCATTAGAAACGAAGAACCGCACATGGAGACATCTTAAATGGCAGCATTTCGAATTAAACTCTGCGGTCTCAACAGTATTGACACTCGTTCTCTTAAATCAATGCTGAGCCTTGCAAGTGACCAACTGTCACATGACTGGGAAATTGTCGCCTCGGACCCAGCTGATCTTTATATCTATTCTTTAGAATCAGAAGAAGGAATGACCGCCTGGCAACAACATGATTCTCATGCAATTTCAGCTCTACTGTCTTCTAAGTTGGAGACCAATGAGTCGGTTGATATCGTGTTGAAAAAGCCGCTTCGTGCAAAAAACTTTTCTCTCACGCTTAATGAAGCTGAAGATAAAATCCACAATGGCTCGACAAAACCTACAGTAAAAAGTAAACGTGGCGGGAAACCATCCTTTTTTGCGTCCCTATTCTCAGTATTATCAAAACTGTTTAATAAAAAAACGAATTTGGCCAAACCTTCGCTACACTTCTCTTTTCCTGAGCAAAGTGCAGAAAATACTGACAGTATTTTAGACACCACATTACTTAAAGAATGGATTAAAAATTTAGAACCCAAAACACCAAATTCCCAAATCGGTGATATCGTAGGTAACCTTATACAGCTCAACCGTTCTATCATCCCTATGCAAACTCGGTTTAAATTATTAGAACTGTATTTGCAGCCTATTAACACTCTGATTCATAATCAGCTAAGCAAAGGGATAAAGTCATCATCAGATAGCCATACTAATTATATTAAAACAGTTCATGCAATTAGTTTATTGCTAGATGAACTCACTACGGGCTACAAAATTATTGTTGATGATTATTACCAACAGGATAAACACCCAAATTCAAATGCAGAATGTCTTGTTGCAATTAACCGTACAGCTGAGTATTTAAGTCTGTCGATCGTTTTTGCATATAGTCACTACTTCACCATCCCAAGTCGTGCACTCAACCATCTACACCAACTCTACTTATATAATGAATATTACAAAACACTAGATAAAGTCCCCACGTCAAAGAAAAAAGTTACTCAGTACTCTTTCTCGCATATTTACAATAGCGTTTTATTAATGGGTATTGCTAACCCATCACGATTAGAACAAAGCGAAATTGGTAAGCTTTATGACTTAATGGCGAAGTTTTCCGATCTCATCAAGCTTGCCCCTCTTTCAGGCAAGGATATTACCGCCTCTTCAACGCCAATCGTAGCAGGACACTTCTGCATTGATACAGCAAGCAATAGAATGCCGTTATCTTTAAATGAAACAGCTGAAGAAATTCGTAGCCAAAATCAATCAAGATTATTGGATACACAATCAATTCTTGAAACTATCGAGCAACTATTTCTGCATGAAGCTTCAACACATAAGCAAGATTCTGATTTAGATGAAATATCTCTTCTTAAGAAAATAGTGCCCCAGTTCAATGCAACTTATACCCGTCGATTCAAAAGAGAATTTTGTGAAGGGTCACCAAAGACTCAAATTGAAATCGGCCTGTCAGCTATTCATGTCGGCCTTCTGAATGGCTCATCATCACAATCAGACAAATGGACAATTCACAATCGCGGAACCGGCGGCATGATGATAAGCAATAAAAACTTTGATGCCTATCACCTTAATATTGGTGATAGCATCGGTATTTTTGAAGATAAAGCACAACCAAGCTTAGCCATTATTCGCTGGATGACTACAAATAAAGAAGGTATAAGCCATCTCGGTCTAGAGATTAAAAGTCACCAACCCAAAGCGATCACCCTAACACCTAAAAATAAAGCTGAAATTCTATTAGGTTTATTAATACCTTCAGCGACAGGCCGTAAACAAGAAACAACAATTTTAGTAGAAAAAGGGACGTACTTACCACTTCAAGAATTACAGGTAAGCGAAGGAAACTTAAGTTATAAAATTTCTGTCGATACTTTAATAAATAATGCGTTTAATGATGCACAGTTTAGCTATACTGTTAAAGACTAGAACCTTCTTTTACACTTTAACCATTAACATCTCAAACAGAACTTTAGGGAAATAATATGCGTACTCTGTTCAAACTACTTTTTGTCTTGATCACCCTTGTAATCATCGGTCTCATTGCCTTACCTTTTGTTGTCGACCCTAATGATTACAAGCAAGAGATTTCAGAACAAGTAGAAAAGGCAACAGGCAGACAACTTTCTCTTCATGGTGATATTGAATTATCCGTTTTTCCATGGATAGCTCTAGAGCTTGGTCCCTTATCATTAAGTAATGCAAAAGGTTTTAAAGCTGAACATTTTGCTAAAGTTGATGCGACTCAAATTCGTATAAAATTAATGCCTTTGCTTAATAAGCAGCTAGAAATGGACACCGTTGTTCTAGAAGGTTTAGTGCTAAACCTTGAAAAGAATAAAACAGGAACAACAAACTGGGATGATCTAACAAGCGCTGCTAATTCAAGTAAGCCTGAACCAACAGAAAGTTCAGACAATGCTGAGTCTAATGCTCCAACACTAGCTGCTATCAGTATTGCAGGCGTAAAACTATCAAATGCTAACGTGATCTGGTCTGATGCAAGCACTGGAGAGAACTATCATTTAAAAGATCTTAATCTTGCCACTGATCCATTAATTCCAGGTAAGCCCACTGCCATTGATATGAGCTTTAGTCTTGCAAGTGCCAAGCCAAAGGCAACAGTAGATATTTCTCTAAACACTCAGGTCATGGTGGATATAGAAAACCAACGTTACGCATTAACAGACCTTGATTTTACAACGCATGCAGAAGGAGAAGAGCTTCCTTTTTCAACAGCGGATATTACACTATCAGGTGATCTCGATGCAGACATGGTTAAACAAGTTGTGTCTATCAAAGACTTGGCTCTAGCAGCACAAGCCAATAAAGAACAGCAAGCAATTAACGTCAAGCTCTCTGCTAATATTTCAAGTAACCTTGCCAATCAGCAATCCACATTAGATGCTGTTGAGGTTTCAGCAGAGATAACAGATCCAGCCTTACCTAGTGGTAAAACAGAGATTACTCTATCAACTGATATAGCCGCTGATTTGGAAAAACAAACACTGTCCTTATCTGCATTATTAATCTCTGTTCAAGATTTATTAATCAATGGTGATATCAATGTTAGTAAGCTACTGTCAGATAGCCCTAACATTGCTGGACAAGTTGATGTTAAACCTTTCAATTTGCGCCAATTAGCTAACAGACTTGCTATCGAACTACCACTAATGTCAGATGATAGTACATTAGAGCTGGTTCAATTAAGTACTGATTTCTCAGCTTCTAGTAAACACTTTAATGCTAAACAATTAGACATTACTCTTGATCAAAGTAAATTGAGTGGTCAAGTTGCTGTCCATAACTTTGACAACCCAGCCCTTACTTTCAAGTTATTACTAGATGACATTAATGCAGATCGTTATTTACCTCCTGCAACAACTCAAGAGGAACAAGCATCTACTGCAGCTCCTTCTTCAGCATCATCTGCCCCTGCACAAGAAACACCACTACCACTAGAAGCATTAAGACAGCTTAATGCCAAAGGCACACTTGATATTTCTAAGTTACAAATTAGTGGCACCCATAGTGAGAAAGTTCATATTGAAGTTGATGCAGCTAAAGGCTTAATCAAACTCAAGCCACTGAGTGCTAATCTTTATCAAGGTCAATATAAAGGTAATGTTGGCCTAGATGCTCGAGGTAAAACCTTAAAACTATCTATCGATGAAAACTTAAATGGTATTCAAGCGGGTCCATTATTAAAAGATCTTAGTGGTGATGATAAAATGTCAGGGCTGGTGAATGCCAAAGTAAAGCTAGTGGGAAACGGCGCGACAGTTGAGGGTATCAAGCAATCATTATCTGGTAATGGACAGTTCTCATTCACAGATGGTGCACTTAAAGGTATTAATATTGCTGAAAGTATTCGCAAAGCAAAAGCTGCACTAAAAGGTGAGACAGTCGCTCCTTCAGACGAACCCGTTCAAACAGACTTCTCTAGCCTATCTGGCTCATTTACAGCAAAAAATGGCATTATCAATAACCAAGACTTAGAAATGATGGCGCCACTATTACGCCTTGATGGAGCAGGAACCGTCGACTTACCCAGAGAGGTGATTGATTATGGCCTCAACGTATCTATTGTTGGCACATCTAAAGGCCAAGGCAGCAAAGAACTAGCCGATCTAAAAGGTTTAACTATTCCCGTTAAAATTACAGGTACTTTCGAAAACCCTAAGCCTACAGTCGATCTTGCAAGTATGCTTAAAGATAAAGCAGCCGATGAACTTAAAGCAAAAGCTGCAGACACGTTAAAAGAAAAATTGGGCGGCGACTTGGGAGGTTTATTGGGTGGCGTACTTGGTAGCCCTGCAGATGTGACACCGGAAGAAAGTACGCCTAGCGAATCTACAACTGAAGATGAAACTGCACCAGAATCAGAACCTGCTCCAGCTAAGTCAATCGAAGATCAAGCCAAAGATGCACTTAAGAGCAAACTAAAAGGCTTCTTCTAGACCCACAACATAGCATCTATAGCAGTAGTTGCTATAGATGCTCTTACATAGATACAACAATGAACTTCAGCTCTCAATTATTAGCTTGGTTTGACTTGCATGGGCGTAAGGATTTGCCATGGCAACAATCGCCAACACCCTACCATGTTTGGCTCTCTGAGGTTATGTTACAACAGACTCAAGTCAGTACTGTTATTCCATATTACCAACGATTTACAGAGAAATACCCTGATCTCAATGCTTTAGCACATGCCTCAATTGATGATGTGCTCGCCCTGTGGACAGGGTTGGGATATTACGCCCGAGCTAGAAACCTTTATAAGACTGCTAACATTGTTATCGAACAGCATAATGCTGAAATGCCACAGGATTTAACTGAGTTGATTGCATTACCTGGTATTGGGCGTTCAACAGCTGGAGCTATAATGACGTTAGCCCACCACCAACACTTTGCAATACTTGATGGCAATGTAAAACGTGTTTTAGCTCGCTATAAAGCAATTCCTGGTTGGCCTGGAAATAAACAGGTAGAAAATAAACTATGGCAAATTGCAGAAGAGTTATTACCAACAAAACGAATTGCACATTATATTCAAGCTCAAATGGATCTTGGAGCAACAGTCTGCACGCGAAGTAAGCCGAAGTGTAATATTTGTCCATTACAAACAAATTGCATAGCCTTTCAACGTGATATTCCGCAAAACTTCCCAGAAGCCAAACCTAAGAAAATAATTCCAACACGTAAAACTAATTGGTTAATTCTTCAGTCAGATGATGGGAAAGTGTTATTAGAACAACGGCCAAACACAGGTGTTTGGGGTGGCTTATGGAGCTTTCCTGAGCTTGACTCCATTGAAAACTCTGCTGAATACTGTCTAAACAATTTCCAGACAAATATAAGGTATATTACTGCTGCACCTAGCTTTAAACATATTTTCAGTCACTTCAAACTAGACATACATCCACATTTATTTACCGTAAACCAGCTAAGTGAAAATATTAGTGAGAATAATGCAGCAAGTTGGTATAGAATAAGTGACGCTTTACTGCTCGGGTTACCCGCACCAGTAAAAACATTCTTACAATCATTAGCTAAATTGAGGGAATAATGGCAAATACTGTCCATTGTGTTAAACTACAAAAAGAAGCTGATGGGTTGGACTTTCCACCCTATCCTGGTGAGCTTGGCAAAAAGATCTATGAGTCTGTTTCGAAAGAAG